>ERZ1106943.968-NODE-968-length-32842-cov-5.364596_pt1 | contig 32842 bp, 24 predicted proteins | sample MGYA00403671_ERZ1106943 | MGnify/ENA primary metagenome ERZ1106943 (study PRJEB35170, sample SAMEA104062427) | human gut metagenome | biome: human gut; feature: human-associated habitat; material: faeces | place: Denmark | collected 2012-06-14 ...
GGCTATCGTTAGATTGCATAAACGGAAAGTATTTGTGGGCTTTGCCCACACCCACAACCTTTGAAAAAGGTTGACCAAATTTTTATTTTCGGGTATAAAGTCTGTGCTAATTTAAACAAAAGTTTCCCGACCTTTGCTAAACCATAATTTGCCAACATTTTAACAAAAATCGTTTTTAAAGCAAAAGACAAAAAAGCACCGACTTTTCAAATCGGTGCTTAAATTATTACTTATGTAAATTTAATTTTTCCATAATTTTATCAACGGTTTCTTCAAGGTTTGCCGCATTCTCAAAATCAACTGTTACATCTGCATATTTTTCATAAAGAGGTGTTCTCTCTTTAAAAACATCGTTAAGAGTTTCGCCGTCTTTAAAAGCAATTCCCCTTGTCGCTACATTTGTAACTCTGCGTATGATTTCATCAATCGGCACATTAATATACACAACCGTACCGATTTTCTTCAAATGTTCCATACCTTCTGCGCTAAGTACCATTGAGCCGCCTGTTGCCACAACTGTTTTCTCGCAGTCAAGCTCTTTGCCTACTTGATTTTCAATTTTCAAGAAAGCATCATAGCCGTCCTGATCAAGTATCTTTTGCAGTTTTTTGCCTGTTTTCTTAGTAATAATCAAGTCTAAATCCACAAAAGAATATCCGCTGTATTTTGCAAGCAGAACACCAAGTGTACTCTTACCCGAACCCGGCATTCCTATAAGTATAATGTTATTGTTATTCATATTATAAAATCCTTACATTGAGAGAGTCTGTGCTTGAAGTAGGTGCAGTTCTGTTTGAAGAAATTACAACTACAATATCGCCCTTTTTAAAGTAGCCCGTGCTTAAAGCCTTTTCCATTGCCTGCTTTGTAATGGCATCGGAAGTTTTCTTTTCTTCACCGATAAGTGCTGTAATACCCCAGTTAAGGCAAAGCTTTTTACATACAAGCGAAGAGGTAACAACCGCAATTATCGGAACATCCGGACGGAAGTGTACCATTGCTCTTGCAACCTTACCTGTTGCACTCTCAACAATAATAGCTCTTGCACCAACCTGATGAGCAATATCTCTTGCCGCACGACAAATGCTGCCTCTGATAGGGTTGCTGTCCTGTATGCTATGGTGCTCAATGTAATCCTTAAGTGCTGTAAATTCGCCGTTCTGCTCTGCCTCAAAGCATATAGCGTCAAGAGCCTCAACACTTTCAACAGGGTACTTACCTGCGGCAGACTCACCCGAAAGCATAACTGCGCTTGTACCGTCATATACAGCATTGGCAACATCGCTGATTTCAGCTCTTGTAGGACGAGGTGAAGAAGTCATACTCTCAAGCATTTGAGTTGCTGTAATTACATATTTACCTCTTGCAACGCACTTTCTGATAAGTGTTTTCTGAATTTCAGGAAGTTTGATAAACGGAATTTCAACGCCCATATCACCTCTGGCAACCATAATACCGTCAGCGCAATCTATAATGGCGTCCATATCGTCAACACCGCTCTGATTTTCAATCTTTGCGATGATTTCAACATATTCAAATCCAAGGCTGTCGATAAAATCTCTTAATGTTTTAACATCTTCGTGTGTACGCACAAACGATGCAGCAACTACATTTGCGCCGTGAGAAAGACCAAATTCAATATCTTTTCTGTCCTGTGCACTGACATAAGGCATATTTATATGATAACCGGGAATATTAATACTCTTTCTGTTCTTAAGTGTACCGCCCTTAACTACTTTGCAAATGATTTCGTTAGGAGCCATACTGTCAACAACTATTGAGATAAGACCGTCATCTAATAATAATTCTCTGCCTATTGCCGCTTTGCCGTCGGCATTGAACAAATCAATAAGCTTAGGGAAAGAAATTGCCACGCCTGTTTCGTCACCGACTTCTTTATTCTTGCAAAGGCTAAAAAGCTGACCTTCAATAAGTTCTATACTGCCGTTTTCAAATGTGCATACTCTTACTTCAGGACCTTTTGTATCAAGAAGAATTGAGACAATTTTTCCGCTTTCGGCAATAGCTTCTTTGAGAACATTAAAAGTGTTTTCCAAATCGTCATATGCTCCGTGTGACATATTAATACGAGCAACATTCATACCTGCGTTGATCATCGCAAGCAAGGTTTCTTTATTGTTGCAGGCAGGACCAATGGTGCAGACAATTTTAGTCTTTCTCATAATAACCTCCATAATTAAATCAAATACTATCCTTAATAATACCCAAAATTTTCACAAATACATTATATACCATTACCGTAAGTTTTTCAATAAATTTTGTGTAAATTTATAATTAAATAATAGAAATATGACTTTTAAAAATCAAAATACCGCTTGAAATCTTCCGAAATCAAGCGGTATAAAAATTTAAATTTTATTGTGCAATTATCTGCTGTAAAGCTGTGACATCTCTCACATCAATAATTCCGTCTTTGTTTATATCAGCCATTTTTACACCTTCAATGTCAAGTGTTGCACTTTCTGCAATGTAAAGCTGAAGAGCCGTTGCATCACGAACATCTAAAATTCCGTCATTGTTAAGGTCATTTTCAATTCTTGGATTTGACGGTTCGTAGTCAGCATACATTTCGTTGCTAAGCCAAGCCGCACGGCTTGTAAGCCAATCGGCACAATAATTGTACTTTCCGTCAAAATTGTTGCTGTACTTTGTAGCAGTATTGCTTACTGTATATTTGCCTGTGGAATAGTCAAAGGTAGCTACATTGAGTTTGCTGTGGTCTGCAATCCAGCTGCCTGTATTGAGCAACCAACCGCTCTTGTAGTTCATCTCTGCACTGCCCTTTAGGTAGTTATAATAAACATCAGATGAATAAATTTCTCCCTCACTTACTCCGCTTGACATAAATGTTTTGAGAGCCGGAACAAAGTCCTCAAACCAAACCTGCGGTGCAGCCTTAATAACATTTTTATTTCTCGAAATCAGATTCATAACATTGTTTGTGCTGCTGCTGTTTTTACCTTTATCTTTGTATTTGCACCACCAACCGCTGTACTGTTCATAGTCATTTACTCCTATATTTCCGAGATCCCATTCAACGCCCTTTGCGTTACCGAGCGAGTTATCGTAATCCCATACAGGAGAACCGTAGAATTTCCAATTACCGTTTTCGTCCTGCTTATATGTAAAGTAAAGACTTGATACGCCCGAATCCCAGTTTTTGCCGAGTTCGTTTATAAGGTAAATTTTTGTTACGGAATCAACATCGGCATAATCGGCAAGATTTGCACTTGAGCTTTTGATTGCGTTATAAAAAGCGTCAAACTTTTCTTTTACATAATTCTTAACTTCGTTGTAGCCTTTGTCTCCCGGTGCAAGCTCGGGAGTTTTTAATGTAATCTTATTACCGCTTGATGAAGTGAAGTGATAATCATCATCAGTAGCACTTGCGTCAACCTCGCATACAAATTGGAAGTTTTCGTTGATTGAGCCGTCATCGTTAAGGTAGCCTTTATCATCAATGTCACTTAAAAGATTTGTCTTACCTGTATCAATCTTTTGACACATCTGATATGAACCCCAATAATAGCCGTCTGAATAAAAATCTACATAGCGTGAATCGGAAGCGTACGGCATATCTACCGCATCAGAAAGGTCATATAAAAATCTGTTTCTTGAAAGAGAATCGTCCTGATAGTTTGCAAGCATTGAAAATTTCTTACACTTATCCATCGAACCGATTGTTACATTATCCTTGAAAGTAATGTTGTAAGGCTTTTTAGCCTTGCCCCATGTTGAGTTGCCTCTGCCCTTGATTTTCTTTACATCGGCTGTTTCAAGTGTACCGTCTGCGTCTGTAATAGCGGCTGTTGCGCTTGCGGAATTACTCTTATCACGATTAAGGTATGTGATAAGCTCCGTACCGTTACCGTCGGCATTGTCATTATTGATATATACGGCGGACTCAGCGGTTGATTTCATAAAAATCAAAGTAAAGTTTTTGCCGCCCGCATTTACCTTATACTCAACATTTGTATTGTACGGTACCGAACCCGACTTATGTGAGTCAACAGTAACACCGTTTATTGTAATCGGTGATGAATAAGCGTTGTAAATATCAACTTTTTCTCCGTTTGCCGAGGAAGGCAGGAAGAAATACTTTTTATTACTGTCTATTTCGTTAAAGTTCTCATCGTGTACACTTTGCCATCTCAGCCAAGCCTGTGTATCTTCAGAGTTTAAAACAGCATGAGCATATAATGCGTCATATGTCTTAAATTGCGGAGCAGATACAGAAGAATCGTTTGTCTGAGCTGCAAATGCGGAAAGTGAAAATCCTGTTGTAAGCATTACAGCAGAAAGTCCTACTGCAATAATTTTTGCTAATTTCATTTCAAACACTCCTAAAAATTCATTCAGTTTTCACATATCTATTATATCATAGAGAAAATTAAATTACAATGTAAAATTTTGCAAATTATTATTTAATAATTACGCTTTATTTTTATAATATATTTTGCTATAATAGGAACAATAACATTAGATAAGGAATGATTTTATGAATAATTCAAACCACAAAGCAAAGAAATTTTCTGTTGCTCTTTTAGTGGCTTTACTTGCGGTTTCCACATCTTTTGCAAGTGTAATGACCGGTTGTGGCAGTAAAAATGAAAGCTCGACTGCATCTGCAACAGTAACCGATACCTCTGCCGCTAATGCCGAAAACACAACTGTTGCAAACGACAAATCAGAAAGCGAAGTAACTTCTGAAAGCAGCAATTCACAAAGTTCGGGTTCTGAATCAAAGTCCGAGTCTGCTCAAAGCTCTGAAAAGTCAGAATCAAGCGGCTCTTCCGATTCATCAAAAGCAAACAGCAACTCTAACAATAATTCATCAAGCAAGGCTGCAAACAACAATTCAAACAATAATTCAGGCAATAATTCGGGCAACAAATCAAATAACAATTCATCTGACAAAAACAACTCCGATGAAAAATCTAACGAAGATGTAACTCTTGACTTAAAGAAAGGTCAGACAGTAACCGTAACCTACTCTGTTAAAAGTACAGTTGTTCTCACAAATTATCAGGCAAAAATCACATATGATTCTTCAAAATTAAAGGTTAAATCGGCTCAGCTCCAAAAGCCTGCAACATCAAACGGCGTTATTAACGCAAAGGTAGCAGGACAAATCAACTTCAACGGTTCTGATATAAGCACGGGCTACGATTACACAAAGGGCGGCGAGCTTGTTGTAGTTACTTTTGAGGCTACAAACGACGGTTCATCAAAGGTTGATTGGTTATGGCAGTCAGCAAGTACACTTGATGATAAAAACAACATTGTTCTTCACATTGATGACAACGGAAAATCAGACGGCACCGTAACACTTTCAACATCTTATAAATAAAATGTTAAAAACTCCTGCAATGCAGGAGTTTTTTAGTTATCGCAAATTTTAATCAGAAGTTCTCCCCTGAATGTAGCTAACCTATAAAATTCCCTCAGGATTTATTAGTAGTCATATTTGACGATATGTTTTTTGTGGTCGATTTTATACAAGTCAAAACTGACCACGAAAGTTATCCTAAACAACTACCATTTCCGATTTTCCGGTGCTATAATATATCCAAATAAAAACTGAGGGAGATACCTATGGAAATTTTGAAAACAAATATCGACCACTATATGAAGTTAAAAGGAATAAAGCAGTATAGCCATTTACTGATTGATATTGCCCACGAGTTAGGAATTAAGGGGCAAGATGCGTATGATTTTGCAAATAGAGAAAAATCAAATTTTGCAAAAATGTTAAGAGGAGAGCGACCACTCAAATATCAGTTTATTATCCCGTTAGAGAAAATATTTGGTGTTTCATTAGCGAGATTGTTAGACGAAAATGCGTATAAATTACCCGTAGAAAAGGATAATGTGCCGTTTAATAAAGGATATAGATATTATGCATATTTAGATGATCCCGAGCTATATAAAAATGAATTTGATATTTTACTCGCCAAGGACGGAAAATCAATTCTTACACAAACGGACGAATTTGGCAAAACTTATCTTGATTATATGGTTGAATATCATTCCGTCAATGGTATAAAATACCTGCACAATGAATATGGAATTACTCTTAAACGACATACTAATCTGTTTGATTTTGATAATGATCTCGGTTCAACTTGGATTGATTTTGAAAACTTCGTTGAGTTTGCTCGTCTTGTTGCAAGTATGAACGATACAGAACTGTTCAATGATATTTTCGATTCATATTATATGTTTATATTATGTGGTCGCTACGACACAAACAGAACTATTTTTTGCCAAGGAGAATATCTTGAAATCATTTTAGATAATGATGATTTATTTAATTCAATATTTAGAAAAAGACAATACAAGTATGTTTTGCATAAAAGCCTTAAGTTCAAAGAGGAAACTGATTCTATTACTTACAATTTAATTAATCCGATAATTAATAATTGCCTGAGATATGCTTTAAATCACTTAGACAGCTATCGGCAAAGGGCAATAACTATGTTGAAATTCGGAATAAAACACAACAAAGAAATCCTGAATAAAGCAGGAAATACTACATATTATATTTGCGATGATCTTGGAGGAGTAAAGATGATGCATTTTAATAGTTACGACAATTGTGATGTTGAAGACATTGCTGTTTTTGTTGACACAGAGGTAAACGATAAAGAAATAAATGCACTAATAAAGCAACTTCCAAAGTTTAAAAAGCTATGATGAAAAATATAGTATGATTATGTATCGTTTTCATTGTGTATAAAAAATGAAAACATAAACTTATTTACAATCCAATACAAACAGTAATATTGGCTTTGCTTTAAATGTAAATATATAGCAGATATCTTAGAAAGGAGATAGACTTATGAGAAGACATTTTTTTGATTACCAAGACGGAGATTTCGCAAACACTATTTCGAACAATATGGCAATAGATTCCGACGGGGATTTATTGATGAAAATTGGAGATGATATGGCAATGGATATGGATTCAGGAGAGTTACATATTACATCCGGTTGGCCTAACGATGATGATGACTAAAAGAACGGCAACAGAGTGACTAACATCTCTCTGTTGCCGTTTGACAGTTTAAGCATAATGGTTAAAGCAAAATATGCGATAGCAACAAAGGAAAAAACCACGCTACTGTAACTACTAATTTGCCACTTTTCAAGGGCAAATCCACAACCCTTTAAAAAGGGTTGACCAAAATTTTATGTTTATTTAACTAAACTTTGCAATCTAAAGCATAATATCCAATAGCCTATACAAAAAGCGGATATCCACACAGGATACCCGCTATATTTTTATAATTTATCTTTTTTCGAGTGGAGTATAGTCTTTCATAGTTGAAATACTCATATAAGCAGGACGAATAATCTTGCTGCCGTTTACAATTTCCTCAAGTCTGTGTGCGCTCCAACCTGCAATTCTGGCTGTTGCAAACATAGGTGTATAAAGCTCGCAAGGAATGTCAAGCATACTGTAAAGCAAGCCGCTGTAAAAATCGACATTGGACGCAACGCCTTTATAAATCTTACGCTTTTTGCCGATAACCTGCGGAGCAAGTCTTTCTACTCTCTCATAAAGTTCAAAGTCCTCATCATAGCCTTCTGCTTTTGCAAGTTTTTGAACTGCGCCCTTAAGAATAATCTGACGAGGGTCAGAAATTGTATAAACTGCGTGTCCCATACCATAGATAAGACCCATTCTGTCGAATGTCTGCTTTTCGAGTATTTTTTCAAGGTAATCTTCAATTTCTTCGTCATCTTTCCAGTCTTTTATGTGCTTTTTAATATCCTCAAACATATAGAATACTTTAACATTTGCACCGCCGTGCTTAGGACCTTTAAGAGATGCCAAAGCGGCGGCAGTTGCCGAATAGGTGTCTGTACCTGAAGATGTTACTACATGAGTTGTAAATGTTGAGTTGTTACCGCCGCCATGCTCCATATGGAGAATAAGCGCCATATCAAGAACCTTAGCCTCAAGCGGAGTGTACTTTCTGTCAGGACGAAGTAATGACAAAATAACCTCCGCTGTTGACATAGTAGGCTCTGCTCTGTGAATATAAAGGCTCTTGTCACGAAGATAGTGGTTATATGCATGGTAGCCGTAAACGGAAAGCATCGGAAATACTGAAATAAGCTGAATACACTGACGAAGAACATTATCTACCGATGTATCATTAGGGTTATCATCGTAACAGAACAAAGTAAGTACGCTTCGAGCAATCGAGTTCATCATATCTTCACTCGGTGCTTTAAGAATAACATCACGAACAAAGTTCTGCGGTAAAGTTCTGTATTTTACAAGCAATTCCTTAAAATCCTTAAGCTGTGCGGCATTTGGCATTTCGCCAAAAAGGAGAAGATAAACAACCTCTTCAAAGCCAAAACGGTCGTCCTCAAGAATACCGCCGATAATATCGTTTATGTTGTATCCACGATAATACAGCTCACCGTCACAAGGAACAAGCTTGCCGTCAACTTCTTTATTCTGAAGAATTGTGGAAATATCTGTAAGGCCTGTTAATACACCCTTACCATCAAGGTCACGAAGACCTCTCTTAACATTATACTTTGAATAAAGACTTGTATCGATCATCGAATTTGAGATCATCTTTTGTGCCAAGTCATGGATAGCCGGTGTGTTATCTGAATAACTGCCCATCAAAATCACTTCCTACAATAAATATTAGTAAATTTATAATTACCATTAAAAAACATTATATCACATTTTAAAGCAAAAGAAAAGATACAAAATGCTTTAAACTGTCTTATTTATAATTACGATTATGTCATATTTATATACATTTTAGCAATAATATTCATTTATCTGCAAATATATACAAAAAGAGGATGAATTTTACTTCATCCTCTTAGTTGTAATTATAATTATTTAATTATTTAATTACTTAAGATATGTACCGTTTGTACCGATCTTACCGTCAATGCCTGTGAAGCCTGAACCGCAAGCTACATAGCATCTCATGTTGGCTTTACCGATACTGCCTACTGTAAGTGTGCCGTTTGTAACAGTCTTAACATCACCTGTAACAGCGTCAATATACTTGCCGTTAGGAATGTTCTTGAATGTAGCGCCGCCTGAAATAGTTACAAGTGCAAGGCTGTCTACGCCTTCGCTTGAATTTGTATAACGGCGGATAAATGCCATATTACCAGTTACATAGTCGCTATCCTTTGTATACTGACCTTTCTGGAGAGCAGGTACTGCCCTACGAATCATATTCAGCTGTTTAAGGTGAACAGCAAGCGGAGAATTAAGAGTTTCGGCAACTGTTCCCGATGCGCTATATTCACCGAAATCAGTAGCTGAAACATCACCCTCAAGATAATCGCCGAAATATGCACGACCTAAAGTTGAAAGAGGAGCATTTGGACCAAGGTCTATACTTACACCCTTTTGGAATTCAACTTCTGAACCATAGTATAGACATGGAATTCCACGGAATGTAAAGAGAAGTGAAAGGTTTTCTGCCCAAGCCTGAGTACCGCCATTATAACGAGTATCCATATCAGGACCGTAGTCATGGGAGTCAACATAAGTTACATTCCATGTTGAATCATTATAATATGGATCCTCTTCAAGAGCACGGGTAAATGCATTGCTGGCAGTAGAGAAGTTCCAATGCATTGGGAAGTCAATAACGCCTGTGCCATTGCCCTTACTGTAATCAGGAGTATGATATGTAATACCATTAAGATAAACATTATCAGAAGTTGGCTGATCACTTGTAGATGAATTGCTTGCATAGTGAGCATTTGTAAGGTTTACATTTTCAAGCTGATCATCGCCGAGAGCATTGATATACTTGCTGTCTGTTTCTGCCCAAGTATAGAAAGGAGCAGAAATTGCAGGGATATTATGGTTCCAGAACTCGCTTACACGAGTACAAACCTCGCCGAATACATAGAAATTCTTTCCGCCTGTCTTAAGCCATGATGGGAAATAGAACTGGTTAAGAGTAAGTCTTGATACATGCTTTTCGGTATCCATTCTGAATGCGTCAACACCCATGTTGATATAATCGCCGTAAACAGTGTTAAGATACTCTGCAACCTTTGGATTTTCTGTGTTTACATCAACGCAGTCACCGGCAATCTGTCCTGTCTGTACAGTTGGGCTTTCCCAGCTAAGGTCTTTATAATGATGATAGTTATTTTCCGTGTCATGTGAACCTGAATCAAGAGCCTTAGTATCCTTCATTATATTAAGTCTTGCCTGATACTGATAACCCGGAGCAAGACTGTCATAGTCAGGGAATGTTTTTGCAAAATCCGAATCAGGAATCGGAACCATACAATTAACAGATTCAAGATCCTTAAGTGTGTTATACTCTTTTGTAAACATAGGAGCGAGAGTAGCCTCACCAAAGTTACCTGTATGATTGATAACTATGTCCTGAATAATCTTCATACCTTTTTCATGTGCAGCATCGATAAGATCCTGATATTTAACATCGTCACTCTCATAACGAACATCAACAGTTGAGAAATCAAATGCGTGATAGCCATGGTAGTCATAACCTGACGCATTTGTTACAACAGGAGTAATCCAAATTGCACTGAAGCCTAAAGCCTTGATGTAATCAAGCTTGTCGATAAGGCCCTTAAAGTCGCCTCTCCAAGCAGGGTCTGAATCAGGGTTGTTAGCCTGCTGGTCGTCCCAACAATGAACATTGTTGCCTGTGTCACCGTCATAGAAACGAGTTGTGATTACAAAGTAAATTGAATCTTCACGAAGATCCGTTCTCTCCCAGTCATCAAAATCATTCCAAGACTTAGAAGACCATCTTCCGTTTTTGTACCACCACTCGCCGCTGTTTCTTGTTGTTTCAGCAGACTGAGTGCCGTTTGTAACAAACATCATATTGATTTTTGTTACATTGTCGAATGTGTAGCCGTAGCTGTTATCGCCCTCGGCGGTCATTTTAGGACCGGGGTAATCTGTTGCGATATTCTGCGGAAGGCTGTTCCAATAATAGATGTTCGGTGCGCCGTCTTCAGAATACACATGCACTTTAATACCGTCGTATTTAGCCTGAACTGACTCAGCATCGTCAACAGTAGCAGCCGAAACCGACACAATACCTACTGTTGCCGCAATGCAGACAACGAGCATTAAAGCAATGAGTTTTTTTACCTTTGTCATAGCTTTTCCTCCATTTTCCGTTAAAACCAAAATTTAACATCTATATATAATTATAAAGTAGTTATCAATGATTTTTTTTCTGATTTAGAATTATTCGAAATCTGTGCTTCCAAACATTTAATCCTTGTTTTATGTAATTTATACAAAAAAGTGAACAAAGTGCCGTTTTTTTAAAAAGCAGACAGATTTTTCGACAAAGCAAAAAACTCTCCGATTAAATTCAGAGAGTTTTTATATATCACAACTATTTATATATCACAACTACAAATTATATATTACTTTTCAAAACATATTTTTCAAGTGTTTTTGCAACTCCGTCATCATCATTTGACTCGCAGACATAATTTGCAATCTTTTTTACATCTTCCTCTGCATTGCCCATAGCAACTCCAAGACCCGCATAACCAATCATAGTTATATCATTATAATTGTCGCCAAAAGCAATCATCTCTTCGTTTGTAAAACCGAGTTTTTTAAGCAGCATAGGCAGCATAGAACCCTTTGTTACGCCGAAAGGCATAATCTCGAGGAAGTACGGTGCGCTCTTATACACATCAAGCAAACCGTCATAGCGTTTTGCAAGAATTTCGTTATATTTATCAATTTCGGCAGGTTCGCCCGAAAGTAAAAGTTTATTGATTTTTTCAGGAATATTCGCCGCAAAATCTTCCACAACAACCATTTCCATTTTGAGAATATCTCTTTCAACATTTGAATAATCATTCAAAGTGCCGCCTGTAATGATTTTCTTATCATCATAGGTATGAACAGAAAGATTTGATTCTTTCAACACACCGAGTATGTCGGAAAGGTATTCCTTCGGAAAATCCTTACTTACAATAGTTTGTCCGGTAGTACAATCAAGAATTTTTCCTCCGTTGAAAGCCATAATATAACCCTCATAGCGGTCAAGCAATAAATCTCTTGCAATGCTCTGAATCCCCATAGGATGTCTGCCCGAAGCGATTACAACCTTTTTGCCCATTTTTTGAGCGTCAATAATAGCGTATCGAGTGCGTGGAGTAATCTCTTTTTGAGAGTTAGTCAGAGTACCGTCAATGTCAAGTGCAATAATTTTGTAATCCATAATATCACCTTGTACTTAGAAATATTGATTAACAAATCATTTACAATATAACACACAAGTTAAAAAAATGCAAGTATTTGATACATTATGTAAAAAACAACTTTGTTTATAGCTTTATTTTGCCATTATATAAAAAAATATTTACAGATTAAATACAAAAATCGGGACCGGAAAAATCCCGGTCCCGAACAGCAATAAAAAATTACTGATTATTATTTGTATTGTTTTGAGCATTGTTATCTTTTTCAATATAAATGCCCTGGTCAACAGTATCGTTACGAATAGAAGAATATTCGCTGAGTACCCATGAATACTGACCTGTTGTAATTGTACTTCCGCAGTATTCGCACTTGCCGGAACTTGACATTTCAAGAGGAGCACCACAATTCGGGCAACTGTGTGACTTAAGCGTCTGACTGTTTGCACTTGTGGTCTTAATGCCTGCATTACGGGCAAAGCGAAGTGTGTACCTCAACTCGTATCTTGCATTAGGATCTCCACGGAGAACCTGACCGGTGTTTTCGTTTATCTCATAGTCTGTAAGACGGGCATTGAGATAAACTGTAACATACTCAAATTCCTTATCTCTGCGATACGCTGTAAGATAAGCTGTACTTACGGCTACATTTTCAATCTTATTGATTACGCCGTTTGCAATCTTGCGATCAATCTGTTTTTGAGTTTGATTGTAGAGATTATCGTGTAAATAAATTCTTACAGGTGAAAGGTCACGCTTGCTCCAAGCGTCCTGAATGGTAACATATACATATCTTGAGAATGAAAGGAAATCTTCTGCCGAGAAGTTCGGATCATTCTGCTTGATAAGGTCTGAAATCTGTGCCGTACGGTCAGGAAGTGTAATATTTCTGCCTGCCGACTGCTGAATTGTCTGTGATCTGCCAACAGTAGTAGTTGTTCTTTTGCTGTCCTTTTTGCTCCTTATCATGCTGTAAACAACTATACCGATAACTATAAGGAAAACAACTAACGTTCCGCCAAATCCAAGGCCTTCTCCGCTACTTTCGGAACTGCTGTTGTCTGAACTGTCCCAATCAGAACTGTCATCCCAATCGGAACTGCCGCCCCAGTCAGAGCTGCCGCCCCAATCAGAACCGCCGCTGTCATAGTCATTTGAATCGCCGAAGTCAAGCGGAGGTATTCCTAAGTCCGCTGTTTGGTTAGTATGTACCGATTGATTACTTTCAACAGAAACAGCATTAACTGATGAAAAAGCTGTAAAAGCTATCACCGCCATAAGTACAGTCAGTACAATCGAAAAACATTTTTTCAAAGTTACACACCTTCTTTTTAAATTTCACGGTAAATCCGTTTGCTTATTATTGCACTAATTTTAACATATATTGTAAAAATTTGCAATTATATTTGCAATTTTGTTTATAAAAAATCCTGTTGTATTTCTATACATATTGCATATTAGCATTAAAAATTCGATATTTATTATTTTTTTCGAAAATATTTTTTCGGAAATATTTATATTTAAGTGTTGACAATGCAATATTGCGGTGCTATAATAATACCTATAATTTATGTAGGTTTAATAAGGATTGAATTTCAATTACGGACATTACTATAAACATTATATTATAAAGGAGAATGCATTATGAAAATTTACGAGAAAATCACTGACCTCATTGGCAGAACACCTATTATGAAACTCAATAATTACTCTGCTGCACAGGGACTTGACACACCTGTACTTGCAAAGCTTGAATATTTTAATCCGGCAGGAAGTGTTAAGGACAGAGTAGCAAAGGCTATGATTGATGATGCGGAAGAAAAAGGCTTGCTTACATCTGATTCTGTAATCATTGAGCCTACAAGCGGTAACACAGGTATCGGTCTTGCAGCGGTAGCAGCCGCAAGAGGTTACAGAATTATTCTTACAATGCCTGAAACAATGAGTATCGAACGCAGAAATCTTCTTAAGGCTTACGGCGCAGAACTTGTTCTTACTGACGGTGCAAAAGGTATGAAGGGCGCTATCGCAAAGGCTGACGAACTTGCAAGTGAAATTCCGCACAGCTTTATTCCGGGTCAGTTCGTAAACCAGGCAAACCCTGCCGCTCACTTTGCAACAACAGGTCCTGAAATCTGGGAGGATACAGACGGCAAGATTGACATTTTTGTTGCAGGCGTAGGTACAGGCGGTACCGTAACAGGTGTAGGTAAATATCTTAAGTCAAAAAATCCAAATGTAAAAATTGTTGCAGTTGAACCGGCTACATCACCTGTACTTTCAAAGGGTGTTGCAGGTCCTCACAAAATTCAGGGCATCGGCGCAGGCTTTGTTCCCGAAACCCTTGATACTAAAGTATATGATGAAATCTTCGCTGTTGAGAACGAGGCAGCATTTGCAACAGGCAAAGCTATTGCCCGTACAGAGGGTGTGCTTGTAGGTATTTCTTCGGGTGCGGCAGTATATGCGGCAACCGAGCTTGCTAAACGCCCTGAAAATAAGGGCAAGGTAATTGTAGCGCTTCTTCCCGATACAGGCGACCGTTACCTTTCAACTCCAATGTTCTCAGATAAATAATTTAACATCTATCCCCTGTAATAAATTATTTAGGAATTTTTTAACAGACCACAAAGACGGAATTTTACTTCGACTTTGTGGTCTGTTATTTTGGGCTTTTATCAAAAGTTTTTGGGAGAAATTTATGCTTTAGCTGATTATCGTTCAGGCAACAAAGTAACGCAAAAGCTAAATTTTCAAAACTAAACTTTGTGTGTTAAAACATTATTTGCCTAAACAATAAAAAACTAATTAACAAACAAAGCCATCTTTGACTGATAAAATCAAAGATGGCTTTATAATTTTTTCTATAAACTTATATACTATTATATAACATAGTCATTGCCAATGCTTTCGGCCTGATGGTCAATAATATCCTGAATTGTAATACTGTCAAGATACTTTGTAATGACTTCATTAAGTCCCTGCCATACAGGCAAAGTAATGCATTCCTCGCTCATAGGGCAGTTATTCGGAGTGTGGTCAAGACAAGCAACAGGAGCAAGGCTGCCCTCTGTAATGCGGAGAATCTCGCCTACCGTATATTGGTCGGGAGTTCTTGCAAGGCGGTATCCACCCTGAAATCCACGGTTTGTAAGTAACACATCGGCTTTATTAAGAATAGGCATAATCTGCTCAAGATATTTTTTGGAAATATTCTGACGAGCCGCAATATCCTTAAGTGCAATGTAACCGTCATTCTGGTGCATTGCCAAATCTATAAGCATTCGCAGTGCGTATCTTCCCTTTGTAGAAATTTTCAAATTAACACCACCTTTTACTAAGTATTTGCAAAAATATAGCATTCATCTATAACATAATAATAACATATATTTAGTAGGTTTTCAAGTTGTTTTTTATCCGATTTATATTTTAATTATCTTTCTATATGTATATTGGTCGCTTATAATTCTACAAATATGTTATAAAACCGGCAAATTTTGCTCTAAAAACCTACTAAACAAATATATTTTTAGAAATTTAAAAAATAGTATTGACAACGGGTAAATTATATGATAATATACAATCACATTAAACCTATGTAATTAGTAAGTTTTAGCAAAGGAGAATTCTAATGCTTCTATTATTTGTAAATCTATTAAGACAGAACTACCGATACGGACGAATGTGCAGTACCTCTGAATGTTGTTGCTGACGCAACAAATACATTACTACATTATTTTTATTATAACATTTTAACAAACTAAATTAATTATTGAAAGAGGTAAATAAAATGAGCACATTAAAAGATAGAAAATTACACTTTGAAACACTTCAGCTTCATGTAGGACAGGAATCAGCAGACCAGGTAACAGATGCAAGAGCAGTTCCGATTTACGCAACTACTTCTTATGTATTCCACAACAGCCAGCACGCCGCAGATCGTTTTGCACTTAAAGATGCAGGCAACATCTACGGCAGACTTACAAACCCTACAGAAGATATTTTTGAGCAGAGAATTGCAGCTCTTGAGGGTGGTACAGCCGCTCTTGCAGTAGCTTCGGGCGCAGCTGCAATCGCATATACAATTCAGGCTCTTGCTAAAGCAGGCGATAACATCGTAGCTGCAAAGACAATCTACGGCGGCACATATAACCTTCTCGAACACACACTTCCTGCTTACGGCATTACAACAACATTTGTTGATCCTGATGAAGAGGGTGCTTTTGAAAACGCTATTGACGAGAATACAAAGGCTCTCTACATTGAAACACTCGGCAATCCAAATGCTAACCTTATTGATATTGAGGCTCTCGCAAAGATTGCACACGCACACAATATTCCGCTTGTTGTTGACAGCACATTTGCAACCCCTTACCTTGTAAGACCGTTTGAGTACGGTGCAGACATCGTTGTTCATTCAGCTACAAAGTTCATCGGCGGTCACGGTACGGCAATCGGCGGTGTAATTATTGAGAGCGGTAAGTTTGACTGGGCTGCATCAGGTAAATTCCCACAGTTTGCAGAGCCAAACCCATCATACCACGGTGCTGTATTTACACAGGCTGCTCCGGGTGCTGCATTTGTAACATACATCAGAGCAATTCTTCTCCGTGACACAGGTGCTACAATCTCTCCGTTCCACGCATTCATTTTCTTGCAGGGTCTTGAAACACTTTCACTCCGTGTTGAGCGTCATGTAGAAAACACAAAGAAAGTTCTTGAATTCCTTGTAAATCACCCACAGGTTGAGAGCGTGAACCACCCATCACTTCCAAACTCACCGTATAAGGCACTTTATGATAAGTACTTCCCTAACGGCGGCGGTTCAATCTTTACTTTTGAAATCAAGGGTACAGAAGAAGACGCTAAGAAGTTCATTGATAATCTCCAGGTATTCTCACTTCTTGCAAATGTAGCAGATGTTAAGTCACTTGCTATTCATCCTGCATCAACAACACACTCACAGCTTAACGAGCAGGAGCTTGCAGAGCAGGGCATTAAGCCAAATACAATTCGTCTTTCAATCGGTACAGAGCATATTGATGATATTCTCTTCGATTTACAGGAAGCATTTGAGGCTATTAAATAATCAAATCACATAATTCAAATATTTACGGACTGCATTTTATGTGCAGTCCGTATTTTGTTTATTGCGGGCTTGGGCAGCTGTTATAAACAAAAGCACTAAAAACATAGTCAACGCAATGCGTTGACTATGAAATGAAGTGTATTTTCTTTTGTCGCTCTCGCAAAGGCTTTCGCCTATTTGTCCAAGCCGCCTGTTTGGCTATCGTTAGATTGCATAAACGGAAAGTATTTGTGGGCTTTGCCCACACCCACGACCTTTGAAAAGGTCGACCAAACTTTTATAATTAATTGGCAAATCAATTTGCTAAACCATAATCTACTCCAACTTTTAATAATATAATCTTTTATTTAATTAAAGCAAACTTATAAACCATTGGTCCTTCAAACTCATCAAAATCTGCCTTTTTTTCTTGTAACCATTCCAACAATGTAGAAGGCTTATAACCGTAAAACGTACACTTAGGGTTAATGTATCCATTAGTAATCATATTATCGTTATAAAAAGCTGCTGGTCCTATAGTCATTGTAGGATTATAAACATAAACTTTTTTAAGAGAAGTATTTTTAAAACTGGAATCTTCTATAACCTCAACATTTTTTCCAAGGATTATTTTTGATAAACCAGTACCCATAAAAGCACCAGAACCTATCTTTCTAACACTATCAGGGATTTTTACATAAGTTAAATTTTCACAACCCGATACAACATCATCAGAAATTTTGGTAATCGTATCAGAAAATTTAATTTGTCTTAAATTACTATCACCATAAAAACATCTTTCGTGTAATGTAACATTGTCAGATAAGAAAACGTATTGCAGACCTAAATTCAATTTAAAACTATCTCTGCCGACATCATAACCAGATGGAATGAAAACTGAATTTAATGCAAATCCGTAATAATCACTTTTACCATTATCAGCAGGAGAGAAACCCAATGCACCTTTTTCAAAAATCTCACCACTACCTAGTTGTGTGCCCTGAACAGAAGTATAACTAGATTCAATTCCATCTACAGTAACACCACCATCTGTTTTAGATGGAAATACAACATCTTTATTTTTAAGATCGTATGTGCCAATAACTCTTAAACCACCGTTCCATCTATTTTTTGCTTCAACGTAATGATAAAGCCAAGTAGAATCTCTAAAATAAATTCCACCCCCCATTTTCATGACACTTTCATCATTTTTAATTAAATAGCATCCCTTCATAGCTGCCAATACATCTGATGTCAAGTATTTTGAGTATGCTTTTCTATATTTTGCATCATTATATTTAATCTCTTGTGTAATAACATCCGCTTTTCCGTGCGAGATGTAGTTCTGAATATAAGTAACATCATTAACCGAAATCTGACCGTCAATATCAAAATCGGCACACAAAAAGTTAGCCATATTAAAATCATCAATACCACCCGTAAGGTACTGCTGAACACAGGTAGCGTCATTAACATCTATTACACCGTTTAGATTTGCATCGCCAACCTCCCGTTTCCTTTTTATATACTCATCTATAAAGACATTAAGGTCTGAATAATCAACCTTTCCGTCACCGTTTAAATCCGCAGCCTGTGCAAACACAGCGTCGGTACAGTCAGGTTTATATTGTTCATTAACATAATCATTAAGAGCGGCAACATCTTCAACATTTATTTTCCCGTCAAAATTCACATCGCCAAGCATATGGCTGTCAAGCTCATTTGCATTTGCAGTAAACATTGCCGAGCCTGTTGCAAGCACAGATACCGCAAGAGCAACGCAACACATCTTTTTTACTTTCATAAATCTATACCTCTCAGCTATAAAATTTGTAATAATTATAGAATGTTTGTAGAATTTTGTCAATAACACTATGTTAATTTACAGTATCTTTTTTCAATAATTGGGGTAAATTATGGTTTGTAAAATACTTTTATATTTTTTTACAAAATACTCTGCTGCTCTGACTTTTGAAAAAATCAGCAAAACACAAAACCTGCGTTATACTCAACAACGCAGGTTTTGTTTATATATCGTAATTTTCAACTATTCGATTACTTTCAAGGCTCTTTTTCACATCAATAATACGCTGATTTCTGCTTCCTCTGAACTTAAGCATCAGGCTCTTTTCTTCAAGTATAAATCTGCCGTCTATAAGGTAGTCTGTCTGTTTGAGCAAATCCATCCATTCGGGATGTTTGTCTGCTCCCTCAAGCAGCTTTTCGTAAGTATAGCCCGTGTATGTAACTACATTATAGCCGTTTTCGTGTGCAAGTCTGCCAAGCTCTGCAAATGCCTCTGCCTGACAAAACGGTTCGCCGCCCGAAAAAGTAAGTCCCTGCAAGAGCGGAAGTGACTTTGCGACATTGATTATCTTCTCAACCTTGCCGTCAAAGCCGCCGTCAAAGTCCCACGTTTTTTCGTTGTGGCAGCCCTCGCAGTGATGCGGACAACCCTGGCAAAAAACTGTAAGTCTGAAACCCGGGCCGTCAACTATGCTGTTTTTTATAACACCTGAAAGTCTTATAATATCTTTACTCATAATTATGCTGTAATATCATCGGAAAAATCTTCCATACCGCAACATTCGGAAACAGAGTGCTTTACCCTATCCCTTACCTCGGCTGCCTTTGCATTGTTAAAACGCTCTGTTGTACCTACAAGGTAGCCTGTAATTCTGCGGATACGCTCAAATCCCTGACCGTTCTTAGTTTCTTTTCTGCCGCACTGCGGGCAATAATCACCGATAATACCTGTATGTCCGCAAACAGGGTCACGGTCAACTGGGTGGTTGATTGCACCGTAGCCGATTCCGCTCTCTTTCATACAACGGATAACAGCCTCAAATGCGTCAATATTCTGTGACGGGTCACCGTCAAGCTCAATATATGAGATGTGACCGCCGTTTGTAAGATTATGGTAAGGTGCTTCAATCTTAATTTTATCAAATGCGGAGATATTGTAATAAACAGGTACATGGAAAGAGTTTGTATAATACTCTCTGTCTGTAACACCCGGAATAATTCCGAAACGCTCTTTATCAATTCTTACAAATCTGCCTGACAAGCCCTCTGCAGGAGTACCGATAACACCGAAGTTAAGTTTGTACTTCTCGGTAGCCTCGTTCATCTTCTTTCTCATATAGCCGACAATTTCAAGGCCGAGCTTTTGTGAAGTTTCGCTCTCACCGTGATGTTTGCCTGTAAGAACCACAAGACACTCGGCAAGTCCGATAAATCCGATTGTGAGTGAGCCGTGCTTTAAAACATCTCTTACAGAATCGTTAGGAGTAAGCTTGTCGCTGTCAAGCCAAATACCCTGACCCATAAGGAAAGGATAGTTTCTGACAAGTTTCTGACACTGAATTTCAAAACGTTCAAGAAGCTGACCTACAACGAGATCGCACATTCTGTCAAGCTGTTCAAAGAAGAAGTCAATATTTTTATTTGAAAGAATTGCAAGTCTTGGAAGGTTAATTGAAGTAAAGCTAAGGTTTCCTCTGCCGTATGTAATCTCTCTGTCAGGATCGTAAACATTACCCATAACTCTTGTACGGCAGCCCATATATGCAACCTCTGTTTCAGGATGACCGGGCTTGTAATATTGGAGATTGTACGGTGCGTCGATAAATGAGAAGTTAGGGAAAAGTCTTTTTGCAGAAACTCTCATTGAAAGTTTGTACAAATCGTAGTTCTTATCCTCCGGATTGTAGTTTATACCTTCTTTTACCTTGAAAATCTGAATTGGGAAAATAGGTGTTTCACCGTTGCCAAGACCTCTTTCCGTAGCGTAAAGGAGGTTCTTCATAACAAGTCTGCCCTCCGGAGAAGTATCTGTACCGTAGTTAAGTGAGCTGAACGGAATCTGTGCGCCTGCTCTTGAATGCATTGTGTTAAGGTTATGGATAAGTGCCTCCATAGCCTGGAAAGTAGCCTTATCTGTTTCAGCTTCGGCATGTTTAAACGCAAAACGCTGAATTTTCTCGGCAACTCTGTCTTCAAACTTTTCTTTAAGAAGTGCAAGCTCCTCCTTTTTATAATTAGGAGTCTGATTTTCGAGTGTCGGCCATTCGCCGCTTGCCTCCTCTGCCTTTTCGCAGATTTCTTTTACTGTAGCGTCAGGATCTTCGGCATCTGTCAAAAGTTCAATTGCTCTTTCAAGATTGATTCTGTAACGCTTTCTGTATGTTTTCTTAACGCCCGGAGCCATTGAGTAGTCAAAGTTAGGCACACTCTGACCGCCGTGCTGGTCATTCTGGTTAGACTGAATTGCAATACATGCAAGTGCCGAATATGACGCAATGTCATTAGGTTCTCTCAAATAGCCGTGACCTGTTGAAAAACCGCCTTTAAAAAGTCTTACAAGGTCAATCTGGCAACAAGTTGTGGTAAGTGTAAAGAAATCAAGATCGTGAATATGAATATCACCGTCACGATGAGCCTTAGAATACTTAGGGTCGAGAATGTACATTTCATTGAACTGTTTTGCGCCCTCTGAACCGTACTTGAGCATTGTACCCATTGCAGTATCACCGTCAATGTTTGCGTTCTCACGCTTAACATCGTTATCTTTAGCTGATTTAAAAGTAAGATCCTCATAAATCTTCATGAGCTTTGTGTTCATTTCACGCACTCTTGTACGCTCTGCACGGTAAAGTATATATTCCTTTGCAGTTCTTGCATGACCGTTTTCAATAAGCACCTTTTCAACAGCGTCCTGTACCTGCTCAACTGTAGGAGCCTTATCTCCGCACTTTTTCTCAAGTAAATCTCTTACCTGTACCGAAAGTGCTTTTGCGGCATCATAATCGTTACCACCGATTGCCTGTGCAGCCTTATAAATGGCTTGTGTTATTTTTTCTGTGTCAAAATTCGCTTCTCGTCCGTCACGCTTAATAATTTTAGTTATCATTTTTGTTCCTCCCGTATTCATCATTCATATATTTAACTATATTTAGTATTAATTTAAAAAGTTTTACTATATGTTGTGGTATGTATGTTACCGAACGCAAGTCTTATTCTATCATAAACAGGCATTTAATTCAACCGTCAAACTGACAAAAACAGATTTTATTATTTGTTTAATTTGAGCAATTTTTCGGGAATAATTGCAAATTAGAATATTACAAAAATTTTCTATAATATGTGACGGTTTGCTGTTGCCACCACAATATATTGTATATTGTCTTAATTATCAAATACTGACAATCAATCCAAATAAAAAGCAATCAAGCGATTTTCAAAACTCACTTGATTGCTTTAATAATAATTATAATCGCCCTATGGCTTACAGCTTAAAACTTCCGCCACCCTCAAGGCATATTTTATCTATATGTATTATAGGGATAATTTTTGCATCAATCTGCGCTATTTTTTCCTTTACCGCACTCAGTGCCTCAGCCTCTTTGAGCTTGCACTCGGGAGGAACTACAAGGTCAAACAGTACTCGCTGATATTCCTCGCCTTTTACAATTCTAAAATCGTGCAGACTTAGTGCGCCGTCAATATCTGCCAGCGACTCGCTGATTTTTTCTTTTAATTCAATCGTATATTCGTCCGATACGGCAATCGGGTCCATATGAATTGTTACCACGCAATTATACTTTGACTGAATTTTTCTTTCAAGCCTGTCGATTACATCGTGAGCTTTCATAATATCCACATCATACGGAACTTCTGCGTGAAACGAAACTATACATCTGCCGGGGCCGTAATCGTGAATAAGCAAATCGTGAATACCTGTAATAAGCTCGGTAGAAAGTACGGTTTCTCTTATTTCATCAATAAATTCGGGATCGGGAGTATTGCCGAGCAACGGCGAGAGGCTCTCTTTAAAGGTGCTTATGCCTGTATATAAAATAAAGCCTGCAACGGCACAGCCGAGCCAGCCGTCAATATTCACACCTGTTACGGCAGAAATTCCCAACCCGATGAGGACAACCGAGGTTGCAATGCAGTCGGTGAGTGAATCCATTGCCGTAGCTTTCAGAGTGGCTGATGAAATCTTCTTTGACATTGCCCTGTTAAAGAAAAACATCCATAATTTTACACATATTGAGCCAATCAGAATACAGATTGACAGCAGGGTTATAGCGGTAGTTTCGTCAGGAGTGAATATCTTTTTAATGGAGGATTTTAAAAGCTCTGCACCAACAAGTAAAATTGCACACGAAATGCCGAGTCCTGCCACATATTCATATCTGCCATGACCGTACGGATGCTCTTCATCGGCAGGTCTGTTTGCGAGTTTAAAGCCTAAGAAAGTAACCACAGAACTTCCTGCGTCAGACAGGTTATTAAACGCATCTGCCGTTACCGAAATTGAGGCGGTGAGTATTCCCGACAAAAGCTTTGCGCCAAACAGAACAAGGTTAAGAATTATTCCGACAACACCCGAAAAATTACCGCAAGCCGTACGAACCTGCGGATTTTTTATGTCATCATAATTTTTTATAAACTTTGAAAGCACTAAATCCAACAACTAAAAACACCACTTAACAAATAAACTACACCATATAATGGCATTAACAATAATTTAGCACAGCACATCAAAGTTAGTCAAGAGAAACAAATCCCATCGCAGGAAAAATCTGCAATGGGATTAAGATTTTTATTTATTCAGCGTCTGTCTTAGCTTTTTCAATTATCTTTTGAGCAACATTTGCCGGAGCGTCTTCATATCTTGCAAAAGCAAATTCATAACTTCCTCTGCCCTGCGTAACCTGACGAAGATAGGTTGCGAAATTATCCATCTCTGCCATAGGAACTTCGCCCTCAACAATCTGCATACCGCTGTCCTCGGCAGGAGTCATACCGAGCACTCTGCCTCTGCGCTTGTTTACTTCACCCATTACATCACCCATATTTGAGTCGGGCAATGTAACCTTAAGAGAGCCGATTGGCTCAAGAAGTGTAGGAGATGCGTTTGGAATACCGTTTTTATATGCCATACTTGCGGCAGTTTTAAACGACATTTCCGAAGAGTCAACAGGATGATACGAACCGTCATAAAGTGTAGCTCTGATACCTACCATCGGATAACCTGCAAGCACACCTTTTTTAATGGAATCACGCAAACCCTTTTCTACTGCCGGGAAAAAGTTTTTAGGAACTGCGCCGCCGACAACTCTTTCCGCAAATTCAAGACCTTCGCTCTCGCAAGGCTCAAACTCAATCCAAACATCGCCGAACTGACCGTGACCGCCTGACTGCTTTTTATATCTGCCCTGTGCCGAAACTTTTTTCCTGATAGTTTCACGATATGCGATTTTCTGCTTTTTAAGAACCGCCTCTACATTGAATTTTGACTTTAACTTTGAAATTACAACATCAAGATGCTGCTCGCCCAAGCCTGAAATAAGCATTTCGTGTGTTTCGTGATTTGTTACATATTTAATAGTAGGGTCTTCCTCGCTTAGCTTTGCAAGTCCCTGTGCTACCTTGTCTTCATCGCCCTTTGTGACAGGATAAATAGCCATTGTATATGATGATACAGGATAATCAATACCCTCAAGCACTACTTTTCTGAGCGGTGAGCAAAGTGTGTCGCCTGTTTTTACAGACGCAAGTTTTGGAATAGCACCGATGTCGCCTGCGCCTATATAATCTGTTTCAACCTGTTTTTTGCCTTTCACTGTAAGAACCTTGCCGATTCTCTCCTGAGTGCCTGTTCTCATATTTACCAGCGGAGTATCTGCACTTACCTTGCCCGATACAACCTTAACATAAGAAAGTTTACCTACAAACGGATCAACAACTGTCTTAAATACAACAGCGGCTGCCGCTGCATTTTCATTAACGCTGATTTCAACAGGCTCTCCGTCAACATCAACTGCAATTTCTTCGCCCTTATCGGCAGCAGTAGGAGCAAGCCATACAAGGCTGTTCAAAAGCTGATCAAAAGCAAATGTATTGTGCGCATCACCGCAGAATACAGGGCAAATTGTACCGTCTTTAACGCCCTTGCTTACGCCGAGGATAATTTCTTCAGGAGTAAATTCTTCACCCATAATAAACTTGTCGAGCAACTCCTCGCTTGTTTCCGCAACAGCCTCTTTAATAGCCTCACGCAAACCCTCAAGTCTGTCGCCCATATCAGGAAGCGGAGTCTGCACTACAGAACCGTCTGTATCATATTTATAAGCCTTATAATCAAAAAGATTTACATATGTATTTGCCTGACCGTCAACAATGTACGGAACAACAACAGGACAAACAGTAGGGCCGAATGTAGCCTTTAAGCTCTCAAATACACGGTAGAATCTGGCGCTTTCGTCACAAAGACCGTTTACGAAGAAAATCTTTGTAAGGCCTGCCTTGGTGGCAGCTTTAACAGCCTTTTCGGTACCGACATTTACACCGTCTTTGCCCGATACAACGATAAGCGCTGAATCGGCGGCACGCATACCCTCTGCTACACCGCCCTCAAAGTCGAACAGACCGGGAGTGTCTATAATATTTATCTTGGTATTTTTCCATTCAATAGGAGCAACCGAGGTTAAGATTGAAGTCTGGCGCTTGATTTCCTCGCTGTCATAATCAAGAACGGTATTACCATCTGCAATATTACCAAGTCTTTCAGATGCCTTTGCAAGATATATCATACTCTCGGCAACAGATGTTTTACCGCATCCGCCGTGACCTGCAAGGGCAATGTTTAATATTTTCTTAGCATTGTACTGTTTCAAAAGAAACACTCCTTTCGGGATATATATTCAAATCTTAAGCGTTTTCGACAATTAGTAATCAACTTACTTGTCAATTATAGCATATTTGTATAAATCTTACAATAGAAATTTGACGATAAGCTAAAAAATTAACTCCTTGCCTAATAAGACAAGGAGTTAATTGTGCAAATTGCTTATTTTATAAAATTTAAATGTTTAAAACATAAAAATCCGAAAGGTTTTTTGTGCAATTACACCAATTCAATATTACTCAAGAACTGCGCCCTGTGCACCCGATGTTACGAGTTTTGCATAACGGGCAAGGTAGCCTGTTGTAATCTTTGGCTGACGAGGTTTCCATTCGGCTTTACGCTTAGCAAACTCTTCGTCAGAAATAAGTAAATTGATAGTATTTGCGTTGATGTCGATTTCAATTGTATCGCCCTCTTCAACAAGTGCGATAGGACCGCCGACTGCTGCCTCAGGTGAAATATGACCGATTGCAGCGCCTCTTGTAGCGCCTGAAAAACGGCCGTCTGTAATAAGAGCTACACAATGGCCGAGACCGCTGCCCATAATAGCAGATGTAGGATTAAGCATTTCTCTCATACCCGGACCACCCTTAGGACCTTCGTAACGGATAACAACAACATCACCAGGCTTAATATTGCCTGCGTGAATTGCCTCAATAGCGTCCTCCTCGCAGTCAAACACTCTTGCGCTGCCCTTGTGCTGTAACATTTCAGGAGCAACTGCACTTCTCTTAACTACGCAGCCGTCAGGAGCAAGGTTGCCCTTGAGAACAGCGATACCGCCTGTTGTGCTGTATGGATTTGTGATTGGACGAATAATATCTGTATCCTTAATCTCGCAGCCTTCAATGTTCTCGGCAACTGTCTTGCCTGTTGCAGTAATAAGGTCTGTGTTAAGGAGATTGAGTTTTGTAAGTTCGTTCATAACAGCGTAAACACCGCCTGCCTCGTTGAGGTCTTCCATATATGTATGACCTGCAGGAGCAAGGTGACAAAGGTTAGGTGTCTTTGCGCTGATTTCATTTGCAATATCAAGGTTAAGTTTAACGCCTGCCTCTTTAGCGATAGCAGGAAGGTGAAGCATTGTATTTGTTGAACAACCGAGAGCCATATCAACTGTAAGAGCATTCATAAATGCCTTTTCTGTCATAATGTCGAGCGGACGGATATTCTTTTCGAGAAGTTCCATAACCTTCATACCTGCGTGTTTAGCAAGTTTGATTCTCTCTGAATAAACGGCAGGAATTGTACCGTTACCCTGCAAGCCCATACCGATAGCCTCTGTAAGGCAGTTCATACTGTTTGCTGTGTACATACCCGAACAAGAACCGCATGACGGGCAAGCCTTGTTCTCAAACTCGCAAAGTTCCTCTGCAGAAATTTTGTTTGCCGTGTAAGCGCCTACAGCCTCAAACATACTTGAAAGGCTTGTCTTTTTACCCTTTACATGACCTGCGAGCATTGGACCGCCGCTTACAAAAACGGTAGGAACATTAATTCTTGCGGCAGCCATTAAAAGACCCGGAACATTCTTATCACAGTTAGGAACCATAACAAGAGCGTCAAATGCATGAGCCTTTGCCATAGCCTCTGTTGAGTCGGCAATAAGTTCACGGGTAACAAGCGAATACTTCATACCCTCGTGACCCATAGCAATACCGTCACAAACAGCAATTGCAGGGAAAACAATAGGAACACCGCCTGCAAGAGCAACACCCTGCTTTACAGCGTCAACAATCTTGTCTATATTCATATGTCCCGGAACAATATCGTTCTTGGAGCTGACAATACCGATAAGAGGTTTTTTCATTTCTTCTTCAGTAAGACCGAGAGCGTTCAGAAGTGAGCGCTGCGGTGCGGCATTAACGCCAACCTTAATTACATCACTTTTCATTTTATTATCCTCACTTTATAATTGTTAATAAATCAATGCAAAGCCGCACCGATTTACCTCTATAAGCTTTATTCTAAACAACAGGTGTGAAAACTGTTTAGTAATATAATCTTAGCACAATAAGTGCATAAAATCAAGTTAGTAAGTAACATTTCCTGTATTTTATAAATGTATATCCGATAAATATTCAGTATGCTTTTTATAATATAAAAATCTTTTCACAAAAAATAAAAATACATTTTCATACTCAAACTTTGCCAATAACGAATTTTGAACAGGAAAGCAAAAGTAAGAGGTTCCAAGGTCACTGACCTTGGTCGTTTGGGGAAAGGAGATACTTAAGGGGAAAGGGCATCGAAAGCCCTTTCTCCTTAAGCGTGCTTTCTTTTGGAGCTTTTCTTTTCACGCAAAAGAAAAGCGGAATCAGCAGGCATTATAATTCACATTAAAAGCAGTTTAAAAGTAACTGACTAAAAAATAAGTCTGTTAAATTAAGTTTGAGAATATTTCTCAATCAAGCACCTGCTCCATACCGTATTTCTGAATTTTCAATCCGCATTTATCGTAAAACTTCTTGGCGGATTCGTTACATTCCCATACATTAAGGGTAAGATTATGACAGCCGTTTTTCTTGGCAACATCAAGTACATACTCATAAAGCCGTGTACCGATTTTTAGACCTCTTGAGTTTTCGGAAACACATAAATCATCAATATAAAGACTTGTGTAATTGCTTGATTTTGTGCAATGTCTTTGATAAACACAAAAGGCATATCCCAAAATTACTCCGTCATTGTCTGCAACATAAACAGGCTTTTCGTCATCCGCTAAAATTTCTTTTAATTCGTTTGTTGTATATTTTTTTGAACCTGGAATAAATAAATCAGGTCTTTTGTCCGAATGAACCTTATGCACCTGATAAAGCAATTCTTCAATCTGCAAAATATCCTTTTCCTCTGCTCTTCTTATATTCACAACTATCACTCCGAAAATTAATATTTTTGCAATAATCAACAAATTTATTATACTACTTCTTTCATAGGTGTGCAATAAATTTACCTTTTATTAAAATAATCATCTTTTGTTATTTCCATTTCGGAAGCACTCCATATTTCACCGCAAAAGCAGTTTTCTTCCTTGTTTTCATTTTCAATTTCTTTAAATCCGACGGATTTATAACAATGATAAGCCGCAAGGTTATTATCAAAAACTCCGAGAGTAATTTTATTGACTTTCAATATTTCAAACGAATACTTCAGTGCAAGACTGAGCATTTCTTTTCCGTATCCCAATCCTCTTTTAGAATCATCCGTAATTACAAATCCAAAGCGTAATATTGTTCGTTCTTTATCTGTAAATCTTAAAATAAGATGACCTGCGACAGTGTTGTTATCAATTAATGTCATAGGGTAAAAATTATCCTCATCAATGCAGTCGCCGTTATTATCACAGTATTTTCTGTTCATATCTTCGGCGGTAATCGGATATGTCTGCCACCTGTCAGAACACCACTTTCTGAAAGCAACTTCGTCTTTGCTCCACTTCACAATAAATTTTGCGTCACATTTTTTGTACGGTCTTAGCCTTAGTTTTTTTAAATCAATTTTTGTCTGCATAGTTGCATCCTCCGCTAAAATAAATTTAACATTCAGGCAAAAGAAAAAGCCCCAAGCCAAAAAGCTTAGGGCGAATAAAATCCGTGGTACCACCTAAATTCAGAAATACAGTTTCTGCACTTAAACAATGCGGGATAATCAAATTATCCGATATTGCCTCCCTTATAACGGTGGGAACTGCCGTTGAAGCCTACTGAAAATAACTTTGTTCGGTTCAAAGCTCAAAGGCTACCTTCCTTACTTCCGCCACGGGAATTTTCACCGACCATTCCCTCTCTGCAGAGTCAAAAAGTAAGTACTCCTCCTTATCAATGCTTTTGTCTAAATATTATCAGTATATTAACATTGCAAAAATAATATGTCAATACATTTTTCAATTTTCGTAAAAATTCAGAATATCTTTGTAAATATCCGATTTATTTTTCTCGTTAAGAATTTCGTGACGATTGTTTTTATACAGTTTTTGGCTGATGTTTGCATAGCCGAGTTCTTTTAAGAAAACTATAAGTGCGTTAAATTTCTTTTTTGACTGAATAACAGGGTCATTTTCACCTGCTATTACAAAAATCGGTAATCTTTTATTATAAACTTCCCAATCATCCGAATCAAATGCGCTTAATTGCAGTTTAAACAGATTTATAAAACCGTTTGTGGTAAACACAAACCCGCAAAGCTCGTCTTCGTTATACGCTCTGACATTGTCTTTATTTTCCGTTATCCAAGAATTAGGTTCGGCATTCTTTTCGTTGTATCCGATAAAAGTTCCGTTGTTCAGCAATTTATTGGGCGCCTGCTCTTTGTAAAAAGGTTTTAAAATTTTTGAAAGAAAAAGCCCGAAACTTGCATTGCCGTTATGGGTAGGCGGGCCGCAAAGAACAATTTTGTCAATTTCCTTTTCATACTTTTTCATATAATTTCGTGCAACAAGTGTGCCCATACTGTGGCTGAAAATATATAACGGCAGATTCGGATAATTTTTCTTTATATATTCGGTTACAGCGTGCATATCATCTATAACGGCACTGATGTCCTCTGTATAAAAATTGCCGAATTCTCCCTCGTTTATCACACTTGCGCCGTGACCTCTGTGGTCGTGAATAACGCATACATAGCCGTTATCATTAAGGTAATTCATAAATTCAAAATATCGTTCTTTATGCTCGCACATTCCGTGTGAAAACTGAACTATAGCCTTTGGCTGTGTTTTCGTTTCTGAAACAGCAACTTCGAGCATTAAATTGTCAAACGGAGATTTTATTTTTTCAATTCTCATTTACAAATCCCTTTCCGCATAAATAAATTTTACATAGTATAAACCTCTTGACCGCAAAAATCAAGAGGTTTATGGGAAAATTTTTATTATTTAGAACACGAATATACAAAAGATTATATTTGTTTATTTATATATTATTTTCAAAAAGATTTCTGTGCTTTTTGAAAAAATCATAGTAAATTCTTGTGTTTTCAAGCTCCCACCAATTTTTTATTTCTATGGGAATTGAATCTAAATCGTAAATTTTGGTATTATCCATAGCGAGCAAGAACGGAGAATGTGTAGCTATTATAAATTGACAGCCGCAATAATGCGACATTTCTTCAAGCATTTTTACAAGTTTCAACTGCATTTTTGCCGACATACTGTTTTCGGGTTCGTCAAGGCAATACAACTTGTCATTTTTCAGCTTCGTTTTAAAGTATTTCAGAGCAGTTTCTCCGTTGCTGAAAAGTTCGGTTTCCTTTCCTGCTGTTCTTTCAATAAACTTTCTGCGTGACACCGATTTCCTGCGTGACATAACCTGCATTTTAAACTGCTCGTAATCGTCCATTCCGCTGAACCTTATACTTTTGCCATACTTTAAAGCACCGTACTCATCACGGGCAATGTCCTTTTTCTCGGAAATTTCGTCATTATTTGTACGAATAGTGAGCATATAATCAAAAATATCATCGCTTGTTATAATACGACTGCCGTCAGGTATTTTGTGCTTGAACCCCTCATCATCGTAGCTGAGAGAATACTCACAATTTTTTACATATTCATCAAATAATTCGCTTGAATTAAACGGAGCGATGCGGTTTAGCTCAAGTTTTTGAGCAATAAGATTTAAAAGTGTGCTTTTTCCCGAACCGTTGCCGCCGTAAAAAATCGTTACATTTTTAAATGAAATCTCATAAAGTTCACGATTTTCAAACATTCTGCACGGGTATGTGTTATCTATATAACCGTAAATGCCGCCGTTGCGTTCACATTGTTTTTGAAGCATCGGTTCTTCAAAATCAATCGGTAATGTAAAAGTGTCCAAATACATCAAAGATCACCTGCCGTTCGTAATTTATATGTTTTAATAATAACATATAAGGTATACAAAAAACAGTACTGTGCAAAAATTTTCTTTCAAATACAAACAGCTTCTTGAGAAATACATAATACATATCTCAAAAAGCTGTTTTTTAGTAAAGTTATTAACTTAATTCATTTCCGGCATTAATTAAATGAGTAGCATCACTCAAAGCCTGCGAAACATATTTTTTAATTTGCTTTTACCTCTGTATCAGATAAAAAATGATGCATAGCTCGAACAGAGTTTTCCAAAACATTTAACAGATTTTCCGATAACTGCGGTGTTCTTTCAGCCGCTTCATATATCTTCATATCAATACCCTTATTTAATTTATTGTTTTTTATATTATAACATTTGATATGTTAAAGTCAATTCAAATAAAAAGCCCTTTGAGAAAAGATTTCTCCTCGCTCAAAGGGCAAGTTGGCAAACTGGAAGTTATCGGACTCTTTGCATAGATAAAATTTCAGTTTTACTTTGTAAGAACCTTCTTACAATATTTATGTGCACCACAATACGGACATACTAATTTTCGCTTTGTAATTGTATGAGGTCCCATAATATATGACTTCATATCTGGAACAAATCTATTATTACATTCGGGACACTCAAAGGCTCCTGCTTCTATATCAAGGACACAGGCAATTGCAATTCCTCCAACTATCACAACGAGACCTATCCCTATAAGAAGTACTCTAATCCAGTTCTCTATCTCCAGCATTCCCGACAATATAAATAATGGAACTGCCGCTATAATTGTAAGTCCTGCCACCATTGCTGATAGGACAATTTTCTTTTTACTTTCCTGAGCTTCTCTGACTAAATTCGCCATATTTTCCTCCGCTTTCTTCAAATAATCTTCTTCAGATACCCTTTCACCAGATAGTAGTTCATTAACCGTTATCTCTAGTTCATTACATAATGGCAACAGTAATGATACTTCTGGAAAACCATTTCCTCTCTCCCATTTTGAAATTGTTTTGTCAC
>ERZ1106943.973-NODE-973-length-32752-cov-5.706884_pt1 | contig 32752 bp, 27 predicted proteins | sample MGYA00403671_ERZ1106943 | MGnify/ENA primary metagenome ERZ1106943 (study PRJEB35170, sample SAMEA104062427) | human gut metagenome | biome: human gut; feature: human-associated habitat; material: faeces | place: Denmark | collected 2012-06-14 ...
TCCTGCTGGTGAGCGCGGGCTGCGCCATCGGCATCGGCAACGTGTGGCGCTTCCCCTATATCACCGGCAAGAACGGCGGCGGCTACTTCGTCCTGTTCTATCTGGTGTGCCTGCTGCTGTTGGGCGTCCCCGTGATGACCATGGAACTGGCGGTGGGCCGCGGCGGCCGCAAGAGCGCTGTGCTGGCCTACAAGAATCTGGAAAAGCCCGGCTCCAAGTGGCACATCCACGGCTGGTTCTGTCTGGCGGGCTGCTATCTGCTGATGATGTATTACACCACCGTCACCGGCTGGATGGTGAACTATTTCGGAAAATTCCTCACCGGCGGCTTCCACGCCGGTATGACCGGCGACGAGATCTCCGGGATGTTCGGCACCATGCTGGGCAGCCCCGGCTCCATGGTCATCTTCACGGAGCTGGTGGTGGTCACCGGCCTGATCGTGTGCAGCTTCGGCCTTCAGAAGGGTCTGGAGCGGGTGACCAAGGTCATGATGATCTGCCTGCTGGCACTGATCGTGGTGCTGGCGGTCCACAGCCTGACCCTCTCCGGCGCGGCGGAGGGCATGAAGTTCTACCTGCTGCCCTCCGTGGACACCATCCGGGAGCACGGTCTCGGCAGCCTCATCACCGACGCTATGAATCAGGCGTTCTTCACCCTGTCTCTGGGCATCGGCGCCATGGAGATCTTCGGCAGCTACATGAGCGATGAGCAGACCCTCCCCGGCGAGGCCGTGCGGATCTGTATTCTGGATACCTTCGTGGCCCTCATGGCGGGCGCCATCATTTTCCCTGCCTGCTTCACCTTCGGCGTTGCGCCCGGTGAAGGCCCCGCGCTGATCTTTCAGACCCTGCCGCCTCTGTTCGTGAACATGTCCGGCGGCCGCTTCTGGGGCACGCTGTTCTTCCTGTTCATGGTGTTCGCCAGCTTCTCCACGGTGCTGGCGGTGTTTGAGAACATTCTGGCCGTCTGCATGGACACCTTCGGCATCAGCCGCAAGAAGGCTGTGCTCATCAACGGCGTGCTGCTGGCCCTCCTGAGCCTGCCCTGCGTGTTCGGCTACAACATCTGGAGCGATTTCCATCCCATTCTGGGCAAGGACGTGCTGGACAGCGAGGACTTCCTCGTGAGCAACCTGCTGCTGCCCATCGGCTCTCTGGTGTATCTGCTGTTCTGCGTCAGCAAATGGGGCTGGGGCTTCGACAAGTATGTGGCGGAGGCCAACAAGGGCAAGGGCCTGAAATTCGCCAAGTGGCTGAAGCCCTATTTCCAGTTCATTCTGCCGGCGCTGATCGTTGTGATCTTCCTGCAGGGCCTGCTGTAAAGCGGAACAATATTACAGCAATAGAGGGGGAAATTTTCCCTGTACGGGACATTTTCCCATCAGCCTGCACGGTGAAATGACCGGAAATGCAAGAAATATAAGAACATAGGAGGCGTGTCAACAGACACGCCTCCTAAGACTTTTATTGGGGGAATTTACAGAGACCGACTCATGCGATGTTACAGCACCAGTGCCTCCTTCAATACCCGGAGGGAGGTCAGGTGGCCCTCCAGCATGGGCATGGTCAGGTCCTCCATTTCCAGAGATACGTCGCCGTCATAGCCGGCCATCCGCACGGTGGAGAAAAACTCCTTCCACCACTGGGCGCCGTGGCCGCAGCCCACAGCCACGTAATTCCACGAACGCGTGCGGAACTGGTCGATGGGCTTCGTGTCCAAAAGGCCGTTTGGCCCGGCCATCCGCCGCTCCGGGCGGGAGTCTTTGCCGTGGACGTGGTAGAGGGCGTCCCGCTCACCCAGCACCCGGGCGGCCTCGATGGGGTCGCCGCCCATCCAAAACAGGTGGGAGGGGTCCAGATTCATGCCTACCATGGGGCCAACGGCCTCCCGCAGACAGAACAGGGTCTCCGGGTTGTACACCAGCTGCATCCCGTGGTTTTCCAGCGCGATCTGACGGATGCCGCAGTCCTCCGCCATGCGGACCAGTTCCTTCCACTTGGGGATGGCCACCTCGTTCCACTGGTAGTCCAGAATGTCCTGGGTCTCCGGCGGCCAGCTGGTGGTGATCCAGACGGGGGTCTTGTCGCCGGGACAGCCGGCGGGCAGGCCGCTCATCATCACGATCTTCTCCACGCCCAGCAGCCCCGCCAGACGGAAGGTTTTCTCCGTCACCTCCCAGTCCTTCTGGAAGGCAAGGGGGTTGCCGGAACAGTTCAGGGCGCACAGGGCGATATCCCGGCGGCGAAGCTGGTCCATCCAGCGCTGCCGGGCCGTTTCGGAGCCAAGCAGTTCGTCCAAGTCGATGTGGGGCGCGCCGGACCAGTTGCCGGTGCCGATCTCCACGGCCTGAACGCCCTGCGCCACGCAGAAATCCAGCATGGCCGCAAAGGGCATATCCAGTGTGCAGGTTTTGATAGAAAGCCGCATAGGGGACCTCCTTGGTCATTGATCTTTTTGGGGGGCCGCTGCGGGGCGGCGCATGAAAATCGTCTTTTTTCGCGGGGAGTTGAGGGGCGCTATTCCTTGGTGAACCACAGGTCCAGATCCACAGGACCCTCGATGCCGTCCACAACGCCGCTCTCGCTGTACTGCCAGAGGGTCACGCCCCGGTCCAGCGCCGGGACGGGGCCGTAGCTGGCCAGCCAGACCGGCAGGTGCGCCAGCTCCTCCATGCCGTACATACTTCCGGCCCAGTGGAGGTTCATGTAGACCACCGGCTCATAGCCCGCCTGACGGATCACGTCGCAGAAGGCGAGGGCGTTCTGGGTGGCCTGTTCGCCGGTGAGATCGTCGGTTCGGGCCTCGTCCGCCGTGTAAAATTCCAGATCATAGGCGATGGGGCCGCTGACGTTCGTCCCCCGGAGCCGCTCCACCACGAATCGGGCTTCCTCGGCGGCTTCCTCCTCCGTGACGGCCTGAGAGTAGAAGTAAACGCCCACCGTCAGCCCCGCATTGGCGGCGTCGGCGGCGTTCTGGGCGAAGGCGTTGTCCTCCACCAAAGCCCCGGTGCCGTAGCCCCGGAAGCCAACCCGCAGCATGGCGAAGTCCGCCCCGGCGGCCTTCACGGCGGGCCAGTCCACGACACCTTGATAGCTGGAAACGTCCACCCCGGCATAGGCGGTAACGCCGGGGGCGTCATATTGGTAAAACGGCTCCCTGCGGGTCAGGGCTTCCTCGTTGACGGAGATGCCCGGCCCCGGCGCGGTATGGGCCCACCATTCCAGAATACCCCAGATCCCAAGGCCCGCCAATACCAGCACCGCCAGCAGCCAGCCACGGCGGTTGGGCGCGGCCCGCTTGCCGCCTTTCTTTTTTTCTTCCATGTGTTTTCCCCCTCTTTTCTGCTCATAGACTACCACCGGCGGCGCTGCCTTTGGTGAACAAAGTCTGAATTTGCCGCAAAAAGGGGAGGGGACGGCTCAGGTTTCCTGCGCCAGCATCCGCAGGGCGAACAGGGTGTGGAGCGCTGCGCCGGTGGGGAGAACGTCCTCATTGAACACCACCGCCTCGTTGTGCATGGGCTTGCCGTAGCGAGGGTCCTCCTGCGGCGTTCCGGCTCCCAGCAGCAGGTAGGCGCAGGGCAGCTCATAGGTGAAGGAGGCGAAGTCCTCGGAGCCCATGCCCCCCTGATCCAGACGGTACACCCGCTCCTTGCCAGCCAGCTCCTCCGCCCAGCCCGCGACCTGTTCCATCAGGGCGGGATCGTTTACCAGCGGCGGCGCGGAGGCGATCTCCTCCAAATGGGCGCTGCCTCGGAAGGCCGCCGCCGTGTTCTCCGCGATGACCCGGATGCGCTCCATGATCCGGGCGCTGAGCTCCCGGTCAAAGGTGCGGATGGTGCCCTCCAGCACGGCCTCCTCCGGGATGATGTTGGGGGCCTGTCCCCCCTGGAACCGGCCCACCGTCACCACGGCAGGCTTCTTCGCGGAGATCTCCCGTGCGGTCAGCTCCTGCAGGGAGAGGTAGATGTGGGCGGCGATGTTGATGGGATCCACGCCGGTCTCCGGCATGGCCCCGTGGCAGCCGGTGCCCCGGACGGAGATCCGGAACAGGGTGCAGCCCGCCATGAACGTCCCCCGGCCGCAGAGCACCATGCCGGAGGGGGTGCCGGAGTTGACATGAAGGGCCAGTGCCGCTTTGGGCGTCGGCGCATCCTTCAGGACCCCAGCCGCCAGCATGGACTTCGCCCCGGTGAAGCCCTCCTCATCCGGCTGGAACACCAGCCGCACCGTACCCTTCAAGTCCGCCTGATGCCGCTTGAGTAAAGCGGCGGCGCCTAACAGCATGGCGGCGTGCATATCGTGGCCGCAGGCGTGCATGGCGCCGTTTTCCGACTGAAAATCCAGCCCCGTGGCCTCCCGGACCCGGAGAGCGTCCATATCCGCCCGGAGCAGCACGCACCGGCCGGTATCCTCGCCGGTGATGTCCGCCACCACGCCCCCGGCCAGCGGGCGGGGCGTATACCCCAGCGCCGTCAGCCGTTCCGTCACATAGGCGGCGGTGTGGGGCAGGGAGGGGCCTACCTCCGGGTCCCTGTGCAGGGTCCGGCGATCCGTCAGAAGCTGGGGCTTCAGGGCTTCCGCCTCTGCCAGCAGAGCTTTGGTATCCATGGTCATAGCACGTCATCCTTCCTTTGAACTGCGCCGTTTCCGGCAAGCTTACAATACGGTTATTATACCGCAGGGCGATGCATTGTCAAACACCGCCGGAGAAAAAACGGAGCTGCGTCAAGTATCTTTCTTATTTTCCTGATAGGACTTCGGCGAGAAAAGTGAGTGCGGACTGTCTTGACAGCTGCTGGCGGCGCTGGACTGAGCGGCAGAGACACTTGCCGCAAAGGGCAGAGCTTAGGCATGCAGATCAACCGGTTCTGGTGATGCGGACTGGCCAAGCTGTGGAGTAAGCGGGACAAAGTGTTTAAATTTTTACCGGGCAGAAATTGTGATTTGGAAAAATTGATTAATAAAAGGCGCACACCTCTTCCAAAGCAGTTTGGGAGGGGTTAGCCTTTTTCCTTACAGGAGGCTGTGATCCCGGGACTGAAATTCGGACAGGATTACTACGATGATCTGCTGGCGAAATATACCCACAAGAAGGAGCTGTTCCTCAAGGGACTGGATGATCTGCACATCATCCACAACGATCCGGAGGGGGCGTATTATGTCCTGCTGGACATTTCCGAATTCGGCTATGACAGCGATCTGAAATTCTGCGAGGATCTGACCCGGCTGGTAGGCGTCGGAGCAGTGCCCGGCTCCAGCTTCTTCCGCGAGCCGGTGAATCATCTGATCCGCTTCCACTTTGCCAAGAAGGACGAGACGCTTCTGAATGCCCTGAACCGACTGGAAAGTCTTCGGGCAAAACTCCCCTCCCGCAAAAGGAACTGAAAGGGACCGCTCTCAAGCGGGAAGCCTCACAAGAGCAGGGCCTATCTGTTAGCCGTGCTGCGAGAAACCCGCGCTGTCCGAGATTGCAGAGATATTACCCCGGCGTGACGTTCCTGCCGTCCATGACCATGGGGGCAACGGACGCCCACCACTATGAGCAGATCTGTGACACCTGCCTGCGGTGCAGTCCCTTCATGGCGGAGCCGGAGGAGGCGGCCGCCGGTGTCCACGGGACCAACGAGCGTATCCCGGTGCGGGCCTATTTGCAGGGCATTCGGGTTCTCATCGACCTGATGGAGCACGTAAATCTATCCTGCTAATGTGCTAAGGCGCGTATGTGCATCCGAGACCGCACTTCAGAAATTGAACGAGTGAAAAAGCTGCCGGGGAGTTGATTTCCCCGGCGGCTTTTTTGCGGTCAGTAGAAGGTTGGATTCCCGCAGTAAAATGCCCGAAGGAGATGTTCCTTCGGGCATTGCGTGTATTCGGCAGAAATCAGCTGCTTTTTCCCAGATACGCTTCCTTCACCCGGCTGTCCGCCAGCAGCTCCGCGCCGGTGCCGGACATGGTGATGGTGCCGGTCTCCAGCACATAGGCGAGGTCCGCGATCTTCAGGGCCATGTTAGCGTTCTGCTCCACCAGCAGCACCGTGACGCCCTGCCGGTTGATCTCCCGGATGATGGAGAAGATGTCCTGCACCACCAGCGGGGCCAAGCCCAGAGACGGTTCATCCAGCATCATCAGCTTGGGACGGGACATGAGAGCACGGCCCACGGCCAGCATCTGCTGCTCGCCGCCGGAGAGGGTGCCCGCCAGCTGCCAACTCCGCTCCTCCAGACGGGGAAACAGGCTGTACACCCACTGGATGTCTTTTTCAATCTCCGCTTTGTCCTGGCGCAGATAGGCCCCGATCTTCAGATTTTCCAGCACCGTCATATCCGGGAAGACCCGGCGGCCCTCCGGACTCATGGCGATGCCGGTGGAGATGATCTTGTCGATGGACTTGCCCAGCAGCTCCTGCCCGTCCCACTGGACGGAGCCGCCGGAGGCCTTTACCAGTCCGGTGATGGTCCGCAGGGTGGTAGATTTGCCTGCGCCGTTGGCGCCGATCAGCGTCACGATCCTGCCGTCCGGTACTTCCAGAGAAATGCCCCGGAGGGCCTGAATGCCGCCGTAGTGGACCTGGAGGTTTTCAATTTTAAGCATCGTCAGCCACCCCCAGATACGCGTCGATGACGCGCTGATTTTTTTGGATCTCCGCCGGTGTGCCGTGGGCGATCAGCTTGCCGAAATCCAGCACATAGATGCGGTCGGAAATGCCCATGACCAGATTCATGTGGTGCTCGATGAGGAGGATCGTGATCTTGAATTTCTCCCGGATCTCCCCGATGAAGGCTGTCAGCTCCTCCGTTTCCTGAGGGTTCATGCCGGCGGCCGGCTCATCCAGAAGCAGCAGCTTCGGCTCCGCCGCCAGTGCCCGGGCGATCTCCAGCCGCCGCTGCTTGCCGTAGGGCAGGCTGGTGGCCAACTCGTTTTTCACGTCGGACAACCCTACGATCTCCAGCAGCTCCTCCACCTGCGCTCGCTGGGCCGCTTCCTCTTTCCGGTTCAGCCGGAACGCGGCGGAAAACACGCTGCTGGTGGAGCGGCAATGCTTGGCGATGAGCACATTGTCGAACACCGTCTGGGTCTTCCACAGGCGGATGTTCTGAAAGGTCCGGGCCATGCCCGACCGGGTGATCTTGTCCGGGGTAGGGGAGAGGGTCTCCGTGTAAAGTCCGTCGCACTGGCCCTTGTACTGCTTTTTCATTTTGCCCTGGGGGTGGTTTTCGATGATCTTCGCCCCGTCGAACCACACCGCGCCGTTGGTGGGCTGGTACACGCCGGTGATGACATTGAAGGCGGTGGTCTTTCCCGCACCGTTGGGTCCGATGAGGGCCACGATCTCGCCTTCGTTGACCTCCAGCTCCAGATCGTCCACAGCCACAACGCCGCCGAACTGCATGGTGATGTGATCCAGTCTCAAAAGCTGCTCACTCATGGCTGTACCGCCTCCTTCTTCGCTTTTTTCTGCCGCTTTTTCAGGAGATCCGGCAGCTCTTTATCTCCCATGATGCCCTTTCGGAAGAACAGCACCACCACCATGATGATGACGGAGAACACCACCATCCGGAAGCCGGTGCGCAGGAAGGGGACCTTGAAGCTGCCGATGTAGGTCTCGGCGTCCAGAAACCGCAGCCACCACTCACTGGCCGCCACATACAGAAACGCCGCGATGCAGCTGCCGGAGATGGAGCCGATACCGCCGATGACCACGATCAGCAAGATCTCGTAGGTCATAGCCGTGGTGAACACCTTGGCCTGCGCCTGATTGGCGAACATGGCGAACAGGCCGCCGCCCACTCCGGCGAAAAACGAGCTGATGCAGAAGGCCAGCCGCTTGTGGCGGGCCAGATTGATGCCCATGGCCTCTGCCGCCACCTCATCATCCCGGATGGCCTTGAAGGCCCGGCCGTAGGTGGAGTTGATCAGCAGCACGATCACCGCCACGCACACCCCCGCCAGCAGAAACGGTACGAAGGTGGACAGCCGCAGGATCACCTTGCCGTCGGCATTCTGGATATTGAAGCTGGAGAAGGTGGGGAAGTTCTTCAAGGCGTTGGCGCCGTTGGTCACAGGGCCGAGGGGGTCCCACTGGAAAATGGCCCGGATGATCTCCGCGAAGCCCAGGGTGGCAATGGCCAGATAGTCGGATTTCAGACGCAGCACCGGCAGGCCGATGAGCCACGCCACCGCTGCCGCCACGCAGCCGCCCAGAAACAGGGCCAGCAGAACGCCCAGCACCAGCCCCACAGCCCCGCCGCCGAACAGCTCCGGCAGGGAGAAATTCACGGCGGAGCCGTTATAGAGATAGTACACCGCTTCCCGGTCCGCCGTGGGAATGGTGAGAATGGCGTAGGTGTAAGCGCCCAGCAGCATGAAGCCCGCCTGTCCCAGAGAAAACAGGCCGGTGAAGCCGTTGAGCAGGTTCATGGACACCGCCACCAGCGCATATACCGCGCCCTTTTTCAGAACGGTGAACAACATGCCCGTGGGCTTCATGGTGTTTTCCAGCAGGATGACCAGCGCCAACAGTGCCAGCGCGCAGAGCAGGGCGATCACCGTGCCCCGTTTGCTTTTCTTTTCGTTCAGCACAGTCGATCCCCCCTTACACTTTGTCCGTGACCTTTTCGCCGAACAGACCCGTGGGCTTCACGCAAAGCACCACGATCAGAATGGCGAAGGTAAAGGCGTCGGAAAAGACGCTCCAATCAGAGCCCTTGATGACGCTCTCGCAGATACCGATGAGAAACGCCCCCACCACGGCGCCGGGAATGGAGCCGATACCGCCGAATACTGCCGCTACGAAGGCCCGCAGTCCCGGCAGGGAGCCGGACAGGGGGACGATGGACTGGTAGTTGGTGAAGTACAGCAGGGAGCCGATGGCCGCCAGCAGAGAGCCGATGATGAAGGTCACGGAGATCACGCTGTTGATCCGGATGCCCATGAGCTGCGCGGTTTCAAAATCCCGGGACACGGCCCGCATGGCCATTCCGATCCGGGTGTGGTTGATGAGCTGGGTCAGGGCCGCCACCAGAAGCACCACCAGCACCGGCGTGACCACCGTCACATACTTGGTGGATACCCCCGCGATGGTCAGCTGGTTGGACAGACCGGGCAGGGCGGGGTACATCTGGGGCAGGCCGCCGGTGACGTAGGTCGCCAGATTTTGCAGCAGATAGCTGACGCCGATGGCGGAGATCATCACCGACATCCGGGGGGCTGTCCGCAGAGGCTTGTAGGCCGCCCGCTCGATGATGAAGCCCAGCAGCACAGTCAGAATGATCATCAGGGGAATGGCCGCGGCCAGCGGCAGGCTGGCACTGAGGTAGACCATCATCAGACCGGCTACCATGAATACATCGCCGTGAGCGAAGTTGATCAGCCGCAGGATGCCGTAGACCATGGTGTAGCCGATGGCGATGAGGGCGTACTGCCCGCCCAGCGATATGCCGGAGAGCAGAATGGAGATGCCGTATTGCACGGGGATCCCTCCCTTTTCTTTCAAGTTTTACGCGGAAGGCACGCGGCGGAGCCGTCTTGAAAAAAGCCGCAGAGCGGCTGCTTTCGGGGCGGTCCCGGCCTTGGGGTGCTTTCACGCGAACCGTCTGTAAACGGTAAGACCGCCTGGCGGGGGAGTCCCCGCCAGGCAGGTCGGCAGGATCGGATCAACCGGCTTTCTGCATCGTTTCCAGAGCCCAGGCGTTGTTGGCGGTGTCAGCCACCTTGATGTAGGCAGTGTCGCGGATAGCGTCGCCGATGTCGTCAAAGGCGATGTCGCCGGTGACGCCGGTGTAGGTCACACCGGGCAGCGCGGCCTTTACAGCGGCGGGATCGGTGGAGCCGGCGGCCTTCAGGGCCTCCAGCGCCACATAGTAGGCGTCATAGCCCATGGCGGTGACGGCTGCGATGGTGTCATTGCCGCCGTTGTTGGTCATGGCGGTGGCGTCCTCGTTCAGCCAGGCCTTGATGCCCTCGTCGAATTCGGGAGAGCCGCCCTCCTGATAGAAGGTGGAGACATACAGCTTTACGTCAGAGCCGGAAGCGGCTTCCAGAACCATGTTGCTGTCCAAGGTATCGGAACCCAGAATGGGGATCTCCAGACCCATGGAAGCGGCCAGCTTCACGATCTGAGTGGAGTAGGAGATGGACACGGGGCAGAAGATGACTTCCGCGCCGGAGGAGACGGCCTTCGACAGGTAGGTGCTGAAGTCGGAGGTGTTGGTGGGGAAGGAGTCGGTGATGACCTCGCCGCCAAAGGCGTCGGTAAAGTATTTGATCAGGCCCTGATCGTACTCGTTGCCCAGCTCGCCCAGGCAATAGGCCTTCTTGGCGGAGAACTTCTCCTGCGCGAAGTTGGCCAGAACGGTGCCCTGGAAGGGGTCCAGGAAGCAGATGCGGAAATAGTAGTCATTGCCCGCAGTGACGCCGGGGTTGGTGCAGGTCACGCCGATGGCGGCCAGACCCGCTTCACCGAAGATGGGGCCGCCGGCCATGGCGCAGCTGGAGCCGTAAGTACCCAGCACCAGAGAAACGTCCTTGCTCACCAGCTCAGAAGCGGCGGTAGGAGCCTTGGCGGAATCGGAGCCGTTATCGGCATAGACCAGCTCTACCTTGTAGGTCTCGCCGCCGATGTCCACGGTGGGGGTCATGTGGTTGGCGTACTGCATACCCAGCATCTCCTGCTTGCCGCCGGCGCCGGAGTCACCGGTAGCAGGCTCAAATACGCCGATCTTTACGACTTTTTCACCGGAAGCGGCGTCAGAACTGCTCTGGCTGTCGCTGCTGGCATCGCTGGAGCTGTCAGCGCCGCAGGCCGCCAGACTCATGGACATAGCCAGCGCCAGCATGATGGAAACAAACTTCTTCATTCAATTCATCCTCCTTGCGAGATCCGGACTGCTCAAAGCGTCCGTATCTGTAGATGGATGTATTTTATACAGATACAATACCGCCCGCAAGAGAAAATCCGCACAAAATTTTTCCTGCGGTTTTCGCAGGCTTTTCACCGAATGACCATACAGCATAATCAAATGTGTTTGATACACGAACAAATTGGCTGATTTCAGAAAATACAGCTTTTTTCGCTGTCCGTCAGAAACGGACAGTGCCTCTGGTAATTTTGACTAAGAAATTTGAGTTTCTTGGACGAAACGTAAAAGCAAAGGGCGGCCAGCACTTTGTGGACAGTGTCTCTGACCATGAAAAAAGGGCGGCAGATGCCGCCCCTTGTGTTTGAGCTCTTTTGCATGTCTGAAACCCCGCGATATGGAAAGGTTAAGTGCCCTCGCATCTGCCGCCTGCAAGGCAGAGCCCTTAATCACGGCTGCGGCTGGTGGACGATGCCCACAAACAGCGGCAGGCCGTCAGTCCCGGTGATGGCGAACACGAAGGGACGGTTCAAAACAAAGTCCACTTCCTCCTCCGGCGGGGCGGCCGCACCGCACATCATCATGACGGTATAGGCCGCGGCGGTGACGCCTTCCTCGTCAACGGTCACCCGGGCGGCGTGTTTGGCCTGGGAGAGATAAGCCGCCGTATCGTCAGTCATGGGGGAAAAGTCCGAGACCGCCGGATCAAAGACGTCCGTGATGCCCAGAGCCTTCAGGCTGTCGGCCAGATCCAGGTCCGATGCCGTGTCGAACTTCGGCAGAGCGAGGTTGACGATAAGGTATTTGCTCTCCGCGCTCTCGCCGCCGCTGAGTAGGAAGTCCATCGTCGGCTCGTCAGCCAGCAGCTCCTCCGGCGTAACGCCCTCGTCCGGCAGCAGGAACCACATGGCACCGCTGCCCTCCAGCGGCTTGGAAACCGCGGAGAAGCGGTCGCTCCAGTAATAGGTGTTCGTCCCGCGCTGACGCATGAAGTCACAGGTTGTATCGCCGCTGTCGGCGTGGAAGGTATCCGGCACGGTGTTGGCTTCGGAGAACTCGCCATTCCACTTGGCCCGGAAATAGATGGTGGACGCAAGGGCGAGGATCGTTTCCTTGTCCATTGTCAGGCCGGAGGCTTGCTCCTTCAGAAGCCCGCCGGTCTGCTGGTCGATCCAGTCCTGAAGCGCCTTGTCAAAGGCGGCGGAGCCCATTTCACCCCGGAAGGACGAGGCGTAATAATACCTTGCCAGTGCGTCCATGGTTTCCTGCTGGAAGCTGATCTTGTCATTGAGCCACAGGGAGTCGGCCAGAATACTGGTCACCGCGCCATCGTCGCAGTAGTTAGCGTTCCAGACAGCGGCGGCCTCGGCCCGGAGGGCGTCCACATCGCCGCTGCCCAGCAGGGCGAGGATCTGCTCCCGGCTCTCGCTGTCTGTCACCTCTGCCAGCATAGCGAGGGCCATGTAGATGTTGATGGGGGAGCAGACCTTGTTCTCTCCGCTGCCGCCGGTGAGAAACTGTGGGATGACGGCGCGGAGGTAGCCGTCCAGCACGTCCGTATAGCCCTCCGGCTGCTCCATCTGCTTTCTGCGGTCTGCCTGCCATGCGTTATAAACCTGATTGAAACCGTCACTGTCAAAGTTTCCGTTGGGTCTGCTGAACTTGGTCTCGTCCGGGTACGGCGCCATCTGGGGATACTGCGGGGCGGCCAGCTGGTACTTGCTGGCGGTTTTTGCCTCGGGCTGCGCGCAGGCGGTCAGGGAAATCAGACTGACCGCGGCAAGGAGAAGAGCGAAGATCCGTTTCATGAGAAGCACCTCCATCTGAAAAAATGAAAACGACCGTCTACATTGATATAGACGGTCGTTTTTCAAAAAAGTTTCACAAAATATCAATTTTCGTACCGGGTCCAGTCCGGGTCCGCATTGAGGCCGGTCCAGGTCTCGTAGCTGCCGGCCTTGTGCCTGTAATCGTGGGAGTTGGTAGCCTCCTGAATGGCCAGATAGAACCAGTCACCGGGGTTGCAGTCCGGCCAGACGTTCATGCCGGGCAGCAGGTCGCTTTCATCCTCGGGGATGCGGTTCAGTACCCGGTTGATCATGGTCATGGCCTGCGCGCGGGTGATGTAGGTATCAGGACGGAAGGTGCCGTCCTCGAAGCCCTTGATCCAGCCCAGCTCCGCAGCCCGCTCGATGTACTTCTCCGCCCAGTGACCCTGAATATCGGAGAAGGTCTGCTCGCCGTTGCTCTTGCCGGTGTCGAACCGGGCGCAGATGGCGGCGAACTGAGCGCGGGTGATGGGCGCCTTGGGGTCGAAGGTCGTGGTGCTGCGGCCCTGCACGATGCCCAGCCCGGTCATGGTGGAGATGGCGGTGTTGGCCCAGTAATCGTCCGCCACGTCGGTGTAGGTGTTGCTGGTGAGCAGATTGCCGTCACGGACGGAATCCTTCAGCAGGCGGAAGAAAATGGTGGTGGTCTCCGCACGGGAGATCAGGCCGTAGGGCCGGACGTTGCCGTCCATGTAGCCGATGACATAGGCGAAGTGGTCGCTGTCATTCAGCAGATCAGGCGTGGTGCCGCGGTAGTTCCGCACGGCGTCCGCGTATTTGACGGCGGTGCTCAGGCTGTCGGAGAAGTCCGTGGCCTTGATCTTATGCTCCGTGTTGTCCAGAACGTAGCCCTCGGGGGCGGAGACCTCCGCGTAATACCAGATACCGTCATAGGAGTTCTTGTTGTCCACGCCGAACAGGGCGATGCCGTTTTTGCTGCTCTGCTGTCTGGTCTCGACCACTCTGCGGTTGACGATCCGGTCGTTCTTGTCCAGCTGATACAGCTTGAACTTCGCGCCGTTCAGGGCGTGGCCGTCCTGCGCGTCCACCTTCTGAATGGCGAAGAAGTACTTGTCGTCATCGTCGTCGCGGCTGCTGTTGCGCGTCCACTGCGCATAGAGGACCACGTTACGGAGCATCTTGATGGGATCGCCTTCCGCGTAGGATTTACCGCTGCCGTCCGCCTCCGTGTTCCAGCCGGTGAAGGTGTAGTCGTCACGTGTATAGCCATTTGCCTTTACTGTGGCCTTTGCGCCGGTAGCGTAGGCGGTGTTGTCGGTGGTCTTGCCGGAGCCACCGTTTGCGTCATAGGTCACGGTGTAGGTGGGCACGGCAAGCTTCAGCTTGGCGGTATTTTTGACGGGGTCGTCCTTGCTCTTGCCGATCAGCGAAAGCTCATACGTAATAATCTCGTTTAAAATCTTGGTAGAAATCTTGATCGTACCGTCGATATAGCCCTCGGAAGTGATGTCCAGTGCCGTGTTACTGTTCAGCTTGCCCTGCGCTTTATCGGTCAGGGACAGGGTGATCCCAGAAAGGGTGACGATGGGGTTTTGGGTATCGAGGCCCTTATCGCCCGCGCCCTTGATCACGCAGGGGATCGTCCAATACTTGGTGGTGTCATCGTAGGTCGGATTGCTTGCCGGATCACGCTTAAACCAGCCGCTTTCAAGGGTGATGCCGTTCAGCGTAGCCGGGTTTACCAACTCCTCGCTGAACTTGACGTGCAGGTTCACCTCGCTGCCGGTGAACATAACGATGGGATTACCCATCATGAACTCCCAGAGAGAAGTTGTTCCGGCATCCTGCATGAGCTTCTTGATTTTAAAAACGGTGTCTGCATGCTCAGGATTAGTACCAAATTTCAGGCTCTGCATATCCAGCGTGGCCTGATAGGAGATCTTGGCGTCGGCTGCCTTGGGGACCGGATGGGCGTTGGTGTCGGTATAGTTGTATGTCATATTGGCGCCGATATCCTCGCCGTGCCAGTCGGCCTTGCTATTGACTTGGTGATAAATCGTGATGGCATTGTCGATCAGATCCGCGGTGATGGGCGTATAGCTGTTTTTGACGTATACCGTCACAGTACTGTTAGAGGCCACAGACACGGGGATCGGAGTATCTTGCCAAGTGCTGCCAGCCGTTTTGTACTGCGTCGTGCAGCGGTAGCCGTCCACAGCAGCTGTGCTGGAATTTTCTGTGACGGTGTAGCTGCCGACGGGAAGATCGGAGATCGTCTTACTGCCTTTACCCTTGATCTGCACCGGTTCGACGCCCGGCGTCACGGTGAAGCTGAAAGTTTTCTCAGCCGCAGGAGAATTGTCATCAAGGATCTTTTCAATCTTCAGCGCACCGGGTTTCCACTTGGCGGTGAAGGTTACGTCCTTACCGGGCATGTTGAACGCATTGTTCTCTACGGTCACATCATTTGTGACCCAGCCATCAAACACTTTGCCGGGGACATCCGGCACTTCTTTGGTCAGAGCAATGTCAGTTGCTCCTTTAAGGTAGTATTCGGGAGTTTGATTGGGAGTAAAGCCTTCCAACTCGGTTCCGTCGCTGTCGCAGTAAATAGCCCGATAGACATTGACCTTGCCGTCCAGGTGCCAGGCCTCCGTGTCAAATTTCACATAATCGGCCGCGCCGTTTTCCTTATGAGGGGCACCCCAGGATTTGATCAGGCTCAAGTCGAGCCCGGAGTTAGAATCGTGGCGAGTGAAATTGCTATTATTATCGTTTATTTCGTTGCCAAGGGCTGTCTCTGTGGTCACGGCAGTTGCCGTTACCAGCTTGCCCAGTGTTGCCCAACCGTTGCCGTTTTCATTGTGTTTCACGTCTTTTACATTCTCGTTATCTTTATCTCCGATCGGTTTTCCCGCAGTGTTGACCGTCCGAAAATAGACATATACAGGGGTCTCGGTCGGCGGAGTTGCTTCAAAGGTCCACGTGCCGGTAACCGTCACATTCGTATCCGGCATGGTGAACTTGGCGTGGGTGTCATCCGTGAAAGTAACGCCATCCGGCAGTGTCCAGCCGTTGAACGTCCAAATGCCGTCCTTTCCATTCAGTGTGCCAGTTATCGGTGTTGTCACGGTAGGAAGCGTGACCTCTGTAGTCGCAGTTGCCTGTTCCGAAGCTGGCAGGGTAACAGACGTAGGATAATCCACGTCGGCAATTCCGGAAAATTTATACTCTACAGTATGGGGCGTCCGCCTGCTGATGTAAATGCGGAGATAATCGTAGCCGCCAACTTCGTGTCCAAAGACTATCTCACCTTGATGATGCTGCTGGGAAACAGTTACCTTATATTTCGTATTTCCCTCAATGGGGATGGAAATCTTATCACTGGGCTTACCAATGTTATTTTTTGCAAGGACAACGCTATCTATATCCTTTGCCTTAATACCTCTTGCATTGGTGGTAAACCAATACTCAGTAAAAATCTGCCAGCAAGCCCGCATTCCCTTGTCATCTCCATCTTTGGCAAGGTACTTCTCGCTCATGATACGGATATGGTCTCCACCTAATTTTTTTTAATCCTCGTTAGTATCACTGTCCAAATAGACGCGAATCGTTCCGTATTCTTTGGACCACACATCGTTCTCTTCCGCCGCAAGCGCCGTCGTTGGAAGCAAGGATATGATCATAACCAAAGACAGGATCGCTGCGGATAGCCGTTTGCATTTCATAAATCTATACCTTCTTTCCACGCGATTTCTTTTGAGTCCCGCCCGGGACCCGGGTTCAGGGGGATGCGATGGGGTTCAGGGATGTTTGCTGATTTGCTTGATAGGCGTTCACCGCTTTCCACCGGATATGGATCATATTTACAACTGCGGTAAAACCCCGCAGCAGCTACGGGGAAATTATAGCATAAAGCCGGTTTGCCTGCAAGGGTCAGCTTAGTCAAAATGACAATTTTTTTCGCGATTGCAACAGGTCTGAAACGGGCGGCGCCGTCATGGTCAGGTCGCTCATGACGTAGACCGTCGCGCCGTCCTCTGCTGCGTCGACCACCTTGGCCAGCGTGGCGAAGGGCTTGTCCGCCGAGCCGTCACCGGTTCCATCATTGCCGCTGCTGCTGACATAGACCGCCGTGCCCCCGGCGGCATAGGCCGCTGCCGGAAGGAGTGTGAGACACAGCACAAGTGCCATCAGGGTTGACAAAATCCTTCGTTTCATAAGTTTTTTTCCTCCCTTAAATGTAGGAATATAGAAGAAGTTCAGCCATGGGTTTGTCCCGGCTGAATTTATACCGCGGCGGTGCTGCCGCCCTTGAAGCGGAAGTGAATTGTTTGGCAGTGATGGCCAAAATCCGTCAAAATGCAAAATAAATGCGAGGGGTGGACTGGCTATTTGTGTATTTTACCATGCGCGAACATGAAAAACAAGGCGTTTGCAGAGTTGACAGACAGAGTTTGCGCTAAGTGAGCTTGTTAAGAAATTGATGATCCGCTGCGGAACCGGGGGGTGCCTCCTTACCTATATAGGATACGGGCTGAAAGAGGAAAAAAACAAGCGAACGCGCTCGAATGACCATGCCAGATTTTCAGCACAAACCGTGCCAAAATTGTTGGCTCGTGCGGATAGCTGTCATATAATGGAGAAAAAAGCAGAGAGATCACCATGTTTGTCGAACGATTTGACGGACTGATGAATATTGCGGAACTTTCCAACAGCCAGCTGGGACGGGAGATCAGCATGAATCCCTCCCACGTGGCACGGCCTCTGCCGAAGCGCCACGAATTTCTGCCCGGGATGTGCGCTTATCTGGCAGCGCACCTACCTTGCGGGAATGATCCGGTGAGAAACCGTACAGCGGGGCAGAACTGCCCGATTCTGTAATAGATAAAACCCCCGGATACCTTGCTCCCCTGACAGGGAGGATAAGGTATCCGGGGGTTTTTATTCCTGAGTTTGCAGGCTTTCCGTATGGCGGTCAGTTCTCTTTTCTGCCTGCGGATGTCCTCGCGAAAGAGGGCGTCTGCCATACCAGGCCGGCGCCGGTAGGCAGATAGGCGGGCACTGTTTGGGCAAAGACTTCCAGACCCATGGGGCCGGTGCAGTGACAGACACCGGCACAGGTGATGGAGCTGTGCCGGAAATAGTCTGCCGTCCGGGCAATGCGTTCCGGGTCCGGGGGTACCAGGTGGGTACCGCCGAAAACGGCGTGGAGGGGCCGCTCCGGGAAGCGCCATTCCACCGTGGAGAGAATGTTGCGGATGCCGTTGTGGGCGCAGCCGGTGAGCACCACCAGCCCCGCCGGAGTATCCACCACGCAGACCTGCTCCTCCGGGAAGGTATCCAGCACCAGGCGGCCATCCGGCCCCTCCATGACCGAGGAGGGATGCACCGCCTCCTCCGGTCCGGGGGCCGGAAAGTTTCCCAGAAGATACACATGCGGAGCGATCTGTATGCAGTCATCTGCCAGACAGCGGAAGCCGGTCAGCCCCTGCTGGAAGAACCAGGATGCCTCCATGGGCGGGCCTACCAGCTCCAGCGTCTGGGAATAGGTTTCCTGCTGAGGCGGGTCGCACCGGTGATCCCACCACTTCCGGATGAAAAAGCCGCTATGGGCATAAATGGGTACGTCCGGCGGAAGGAGCTCCGCCAGGCGCAGAAAACCACCGCAGTGATCCCGGTGGTTGTGACTGAACGCCACGGCAGTGACCCGCCGGAGGTCGATACCCAGCTTCTCCGCGTTCCGCAGGCAGGCGTCCCGCTCCCCGGCGTCGAACAGCAGGCGGGTATCTCCTTCCTCCAGGTAGACGGACAGGCCGAATTCCCCCTCAAGGCCGGGGTACAGAACGGCGTTTTCCGATAAGACAGTCAGCTTCATGGCAGGCTTTTCTCCTTGTCAGTTGTTTAAAAAACGGAGGAAACGCCGGGGCGTCTCCTCCGTTTTTGTATGGTCTGGGAAATTACTGAACGGCAACAGTGCGCTGGAAGGTATCGATCCAGGCTTCCTTGTTGGCGGTGATGTAGGCCTCGTCAAATTCCTTCAGGGCGTTCATGGATTCGTCGCCGAAGGCCAGATAGGTCTTCAGGGAATCGTCCATGGTGGCGTTCTTGTTCACGGGGGCCTCGTTCATGACCTCAGCGATCTTGTCCTGGGTGTCCTTGCTGATGAGGTATTCCACAAACAGCTGGGCCAGCTCAGGGTTCTTGCAGTTCTTCACCACGTTGGCGGTGGCGGGAGCGGAGAAGGAACCCTCGGCGGCGTCCACCCAGACCATGTTCAGGCCGCTGTCGGTCAGGCTGGGCATATTGATGTCCATGAACACGGCGATGTTGGCCTCACCGGTGGTGAAGGCGTTGACAACGTCGGAAGAGGTGGAATACCACAGATCGATGTTGTCCTTCTTCTCCTGCATCAGCTCCATGGCGGGGGTCACATCCTCCTGGCTGCCGCCCATGGCCTCGGCCATAGCCACCAGCATGTAGGGGCCGGCGGTGGAGGTCATGTCGGGCAGAGCCACCATGTGCGCATACTGGTCATCAAACAGACCCTCGTAGGAGGTGGGGGCGGGCAGACCGGCCTTCTCCAGAGCGTCGGCATTGTACATGATGCCGTAGCGGCACAGGGAGTAGCAGGGGCCGTAGCCGTCGGCGTTGACAGCGATGTCATACAGATCGCCGATGCTGGTGACGATGTTGGTGTCGATCTTCTCAAACAGGCCCGCCTCATTGCCGGTCTGGGCAAAGCTCTTGGTCAGCAGGGCCACATCGGCGGTGGGATCGTTCTGCTCAGCCATCAGCTTGTTGAGACGGTCGCCGTTGCCGCTGGTGGGGTCCACCACGATGGTGCAGTTGTACTTGGACTCAAAGTCGGCGGCCAGGGTCTTGAGACCGGCCTCGGCCCAGCCCCAGGTAGCAACAACCAGCTCGGCGCCGCCGAAATCCTGAGTATCGCCAGCTGCTTCGCCGTTTCCGGCGTTATCGGCGGGAGCTTCCTCCTGCTTGCTGCCGCCGCAGGCGGCCAGGCTCAGGGTCATGACCAGAGCCAGCATCAGTGTAAAAATGCGCTTGCTTTTCATTTTGTTTACATCCTCCAGATTTTATTTGATGTCTTTATATACACAGAAATGCTGGGCGGGGAAGTGAAGCAGAACTTCACTGCCCTCCTGCACGTCCGCATATTCGTGGATAGCGGGGTATACCATTTCCTCAAAGCAGCCGGAGACCTCCAGCCGGGTGGTATGACCCTTGTAGGTGGCACTTTTGACGGTGCCCCGGACGGTATTGACACCTTCCTGCTCCGCAGTCCGGATGTTTTCGGAGCGGATGGCCAGAATGCATGCATCCCCCTCAGTCAGCTCCTGGGCGGCCTCTGCCGGGACCTGGAGCGTGTGAGCACCGCAGCGGATCAGGCGCATATCTCCCTCTGCTCCGGCGGCGATGCCGTGAAGAAAGGTGGAAAAGCCCATAAAGTCTGCAATAAAGGGAGAGGCGGGCCTGTCAAAGACCTCCTGGGGCTTGCCGATCTGCAGAATGTGTCCGGCGTTCATAACGATGACCCGGTCCGCCAGGGAGACGGCCTCCTCATGGTCATGGGTCACGATGATGGTGGTGATGCCCAGCTCCTTCTGGATGCGCTTGATCTCCACCTGCATCTCTACCCGGAGCTTGGCGTCCAGGTTGGAGAGGGGCTCATCCAGCAGCAGAATGGAGGGACGGGTCACCAGAGCCCGGGCCAGGGCCACCCGCTGCTGCTGACCGCCGGAGAGCTGCCGGGGATAACGCTTGTCCATGCCGGTAAGTTTTACCAGAGCGAGCATGTGCTCCACCCGCTCACGGATCTCGTTTTTGGGCAGCTTCTGGAGCTTCAGACCAAAGGCCACGTTTTCAAAAACCGTCATGTGGGGGAACAGCGCGTAATTCTGGAAGAAAATGCCGATATTGCGGCGGTAGGGGGGGATAGTGGAAACGTTTTTGCCGTCCACCAGGATCTGTCCGGCGGTGGGTTCAGTAAAGCCGGCGATCATGCGCAGTGTGGTGGTCTTGCCGCAGCCGCTGCCGCCCAGCAGGGCGATCATCTCGCCTTCGGCAGCCTTCAGGTTCATGGAATCCACCGCAGTGAACTCGCCGAATCGCTTGGTCAGTCCCTGTAATTCCAAAGTAGCCATAGTTTACACCTTTCCGTTCTCACTTAACAAACATGTCCAACCCTACGAACTTCTCCATCAGTACGATCAGAACCAGAGATGCCAGGATCAGCAGTGTGGAGATGGCGGCCAGAGTGGGGTCGAAGGTCAGCTCCATATAGTTCATGATGCGGATGGGCAGGGTGATGAACCTCGGGGTGGAGAGCAGGCTGCTCAGGGCCACCTCGTCAAAGGAATACAAAAAAGCCAGCAGCGCACCGGCCATGATGCCGGGCCGGGCCAAGGGAATGGTGATCTTGAAGAACACCTGAATAGGGGTGGCTCCCATGGAGGTAGCCGCATCCTCCAGCGTCCAGTTGAACACATGGAGTACAGACACCGTGTTCCGCACGATGTAGGGCAGAATGATAATGAGGTGGCCGATGAAAATGCGCAGCATACCGGACACACCGCCGATCTGGCTGTAGACCTGCAGCAGAACAAAGGCGAAGGCCACACTGGGCACATACATGGGAGAGGTGTAGTAGTTCAGCAGAGCGTCCTTGCCCTTAAAGCTGTACCGGCAGACGGATAGGGCCGCCGTGACGCCCAGCAGAATATCCGCCGCTGTGGCCAGAATACCGATTTTCAGACTGTTCACCAGGCCATCCATAAAGTGGGTGGAGGAGCCGAAGATATTGGCGTACCATTTCAGGGAGAAGCCCTGGGGCGGGAAGGTGATGAGGGCTGTGGGCGTGAAGGAGGCGATGACGATCACCACCAGAGGCGCCAGCAGGAACAGCATCACCAGAATGGCAAAGATCCGGCAGGGCAGATTCACATCTTTTTCGCGCATATCACTTTCCTCCTCCCATACGTTTCATATATCCGGAGGTGCACAGCACCACCGCGATCTGCACCAGCAGGATTACTGCCAGCAGAATATAGCTGATAGCGGAGGCCGCACCCCAGTCGAAATTCACATTGATCTCCTGGACCACCATGGTGGCCATCATCCGGAACTTGGAGCCGCCCAGCAGTTTGGGCGTTACGTAAGAGGTCATGCTCATAGTGAACACCAGAACGCAGCCGGAGATAATGCCCGGCAGGCTCAGGGGGAACACCACCTTGGAAAAGGTCTGCAGAGGAGAGGCACCCAAGCTGTAGGCCGCGTACTCCACGTTAGGGTCAATGCTCTGGAGCACGCCCACCAGGGAGAGGACCATATAGGGCACCAGCAGGTGGATCATGCCGATGATGACTGCCGTCTCCGTGTTCAGGATTTTCAGAGGGGCGGAGATAAGCCCCAAGGACTGGAGCAGCTGGTTCAAAAGGCCGTTGGTTCCCAGAATGACCATCCAGCCGTAGGAACGGACCACGGCGCTGACCAAAAAGGGAAACAGGATCACAATCATCATGACCTGCTTCATACGGGACTTGGTCCGGGCCATGTAAAAAGCCGTGGGATAGCCCAGCACCAGGGAGATGGCGGTGGACACCAGGGACACCCGGAGGGTGACCCAGAGGATGTTGCGGTAAAAAGGATCTCCGAAGAAATCCACAAAATCGGAAAGGCCGTTTTCATGCAGGGTGTGGACCAGAATGTAGACCATCGGTGCCACGAAGAAAAACAGCAGGGTCAATACGGTGGGCAGTGCCAGCAGCAGTGCACGGTGTTTACGTTCCATCCGAACTTATCTCCTTTATCTCGTCAATCAAAGGCAGAAGCCGCTTGTGCAGCGCATCCACCAGACCCCGGTCCGTGCATTTCAGCTCCGGCGAAACCGCCAGCGGCATAAGGGTGAAGAACGTCAGCAAATTTTGATGGTTGAAGCCCATGCGGCGGCAGTCCGACAGGAACTGTTCCATCTGCTCCAGCAGTACCTCCGGAGGCAGATCACACATCAGCCCCGCCAGAGGCAGCGGGATGAGGGTCAGTACCTTGCCGTTTTCCACGGTGCAGAGCCCACCCTGGGATTCCCGGAGGGTGTTGGCCGCCAGAGCCATATCAGCGTCATTGCCGCCGTAGACCGTCAGGTTGTGGCAGTCGTGGCCATAGGTCAGTGCGGCGGCACCGGTGACACCGTCCATGCCGGTCAGCAGGCCGATGCCGTGCTGGTCCCGGCCGTAGCGGTTGAATACTGCCATTTTTAAGTAAGGAGCTGTTTTCAGACAGGCAAAGCCGTCTCTTTCAGCTGCCAGGGGCAGGGTCTTCCGGACCCGCTGGGTGCGAATGGAGACGCCATCCTGGCCGATCAGATTCACCACGGCGGTGCCGCCGGAAAAACCGGAGGGCACCGGCACCCGGACGGCAAAATCCGCCTCTGTCACGGGACGGAGATGAACGGAGCCCCGCAGGTGGTCCGGGATCTGGTAAGGGGCGGTATGGGGCAGATAGCTGCCATGGTCCCAGACGATTTCTCCGGCCCGGAGCACCAGCTCCGGTCTGGGATGGCGCAGATCCTGCACCAGCTGCATATCAGCCTCCATGCCGGGGGCGATGCCGCCTGTGTGATACAGCCGCAGCCGGACGGCAGGGTTGATGGTGGCATACCGGATGGCCCGGATGGGGTCAAGACCCAGCTCAATGGCCCGTTCCACCACAAAGTTCAAATGCCCCTGACGCATCAGCCGGGGGAGGGGAACATCGTCCGTTACCAGGCAGATGCGGTCCTGCACCGGTGCATCATTCATGGCCTGGACGATTTCCCGGTTCAGCATGCATTCCTGTACCTGCACCGTGAAGCCCAGAGCCAGCTCCTCCCGGAGCTTTTCAGCAGAGGGAACGGTGTGGTCGCTGTCGATGCCCATGGCCCGGAAAGTCTGCAAGCGGCGGCCGGTGAGGGCGGAGACATGGCCATCCAGAAAAACGCCGTGGTTGGCGGCAGCTTCGATGACGGAGAGCATCCGCTCATCCCCGGCGGCGACGGCGTTGAAATCCATGACCTCGCCCAATCCAGCCACGCCGGGAATGTCCAGCAGGTCTTCCATTTCAGCAGGACCCACGTCAAAGCCGGAATTCTCCAGACCGGGAGCGGAGGGAATGGTGGAGGGGGCGGTCAGCAGCACCCGCAGGGGCAGGGACCGGCAGGCATCTGCCAGGCCCCGGACGCCCTCAATGCCAAGGACATTGGCAATTTCATGGGGGTCGGCGCATACCGTGGTTGTGCCGCAGGATAGGGCCACCTGAGCAAAATGCTCCGGCGTCAGCATGCTGCTCTCCAGATGCATGTGAGAATCCACGAAGCCAGGCAGGGCATAAGCGTTGCCGCCATCAATGCTCCGGCGGCTGTCCAGCGCTTCTTCCGGGCCAAAAACCCCGGCGATATGACCGTTGACAATGCCGATAGATCCGCTTACAATAGAGGCGCTGAACACATTGACGATCTGCACATTGCGGATTATCAGGTCAAAGGGGCGTCTGCCCAGCATAGCTTCGGCAATATCTTTCAGCACAGCGGTGCTCCCCTCCGTTTCGTATGTCAAAAATAAGACATTTTAATGATATCTTTCTGGGGAAAAAAGTCAAGGTCATACCATACCATAATTTTAAACGGGAATTGCGGTTGTTTCATACAAGTTGAACGATTGGAACACCCCTTGAGAACAGGAGTAATGAATATGATTTCAGAAGAGGTCCTGGCGCTGGAGCCTGATATAATCGCTTGGCGGCGCCACATGCATCAGAATCCGGAGCTCTCCTTTCAGGAGGTCCATACAACGGCTTACCTGACGGAGGAACTGAAAAAGATCCCGGGTCTGACATTGGAATTTCCCACCAAAACAGGCGTGGTAGCGGTGCTGAAAGGGGTCCAGCCCGGTCCGGTACTGGCCCTGCGGGCGGATATTGACGCGCTTCCCATTCAGGAGGAGACTGAGCTGCCCTATGCCTCCACAGTGCCCGGTGTCATGCATGCCTGCGGCCACGATGGCCACGCGGCCATGCAGCTGGCGGCAGCTAAGCTGCTTGCGGCGGAGCGGACCAGCCTCAAGGGCGAGGTGCGGTTCCTGTTCCAGCATGCGGAGGAGCTGCCTCCCGGCGGCGCGGTGGAAATGCTGAAGGCCGGCGTGATGAAGGGGGTAGACGAGCTGTACGGCATGCACCTGAGCTCCAACTTCCCTACGGGCACCTTCGGTGTCCGGCCCGGGGCCCTCACCAGCGCCACGGACCGTTTCGATATCCGGGTCATCGGCAAGGGCGGTCACTCCGCGTTCCCGGAGACCTGTGTGGACCCCATCGTCATCGCCGGTGAGATCGTGGGAGCCTTGCAGACCCTGGTTTCCCGGCGTATCCAGGCGGTGGAGCCTGCCGTGGTGTCCGTGTGCATGATCCATGCCGGAGAGGCGTATAATATCATCCCCGGTGAGGTGGCCATCACCGGTTCCACCCGAACCTTCAGCAAGGAGACCCGGGAGCGGCTCCCTAAACTGATGGAGGAACTTGCCCGCGGCATCTGCGCGGCTCACGGTGCGGACTGCGATTTCAAGTTCACCCTGGGCTATGCCTCCGTGATGAATGACAAGGCCCTGACGGCTTCCAGCCGCAAGGTCATTGAGGAGCATTTCGGCGAAAGCGCTGTGCTGGAGATCGATCCCCTGATGCCCGGTGAGGATTTCTCCGCCCTGCAGGAAAACTGCCCTGGCTTTTTTGTGGAGCTGGGAGCCCGCAGTGAGGAAAAGGGTATTACCTTCCCCCATCACAACTGCCGCTACCTGATGGATGAGGATGCGCTGAAATACGGCGTGGAGTATCTCTATCAGCTGGTCCGCAGCCGTTTGTCGATCAGCTGAATCAAAGCGTGAGGCCCTGACAGGCACTGCAAAAAACAGAATATAGACCGCACCAAAAGCGGCGTTCCTAACTTCCGAGTTGGAAGAATAGGAACGCCGTTTTTTGCTATGCCAAATCAGAAATGTGCCATTTTCTCGCCCCTGTGGGGCAACCGGAAATGGTGCACACCAACTTCGTGCACTGACATTTACGCATTTTCGCGGTGCGGTACTCATGCATGAAGCTTGATACCTCAGTATTTACAGGCTGATGGCACCGTCGGCGGTCTGAGCGTCCGCCAGCAGGGGGGCATACTCCGCCAGCAGGCGCTCCACCTGCTCTTTGCAGCGGCCGATGTACAGGGACGGCTCCATCACGGCGTCCAGCTCCGCACGGGTCATGCCAAAGGCCGGGTCTGCGGCCAGACGGTCCAGCAGATCGCAGGATTCGCCCTCCTTCATCCGTGCGGTGGCGGCCATGGAGTGCTGGCGGATCTTCTCATGCAGTTCCTGGCGGTCGCCGCCCCGCTTCACCGCCTCCATCATAATGTTTTCCGTGGCCAGGAAGGGCAGATATTCCCGGATGGCCCGGTCCACGATCTTCTCGTTGACGTGCAGCCCATTGGTCACGTTCTGGCACAGCCGCAGCACCGCATCGGCGCAGAGGAAGCCCTCCGGCAGGGAAATGCGGCGGTTGGCGGAGTCGTCCAGCGTCCGTTCCAGCCACTGAACGGAGGCGGTCATGGGGGCGTTGGCGGCGTCGGCCATCAGATAGCGGCTGAGGGAGCAGATCCGCTCGGAACGCATGGGGTTCCGCTTGTAGGCCATGGCGCTGGAGCCGATCTGATTCTTCTCGAAAGGCTCCTCCACCTGACGGTCATGCTGCAGGAGCCGGAGGTCATTGGCCATGCGGTAGGCGCTCTGGGCGATGGAGGACAGTACATTCAGAATCCGGCTGTCGGTTTTCCGGGGATAGGTCTGGCCGCAGACGGAGAAGCATTTTTCAAAGCCGAAGGCGGCGGCGATCCGGCGGTTCATCTCGTCGATTTTCGCCCCGTCGCCCTCAAAGAGATCCATGAAGCTGGCCTCGGTGCCGGTGGTGCCCCGGCAGCCCAAGAAGCGCAGGGTGGCCAGTACGTGATCCAGCTCCTCCAGATCGGAGCGGAAGTCCTGCATCCACAATGCCGCCCGCTTGCCCACCGTCACCGGCTGGGCGGGCTGGTAGTGGGTGTAGCCCAGAGTGGGCGTGGCGGCGTACTGCCGGGCAAAGGCCGCCAGATTCACCAGAACGGATAAAATCTGTCCCCGCAGATACCGCAGGCCGTCCCGGTAGAGGATCAGGTCGGCGTTGTCCGTCACATAGCAGCTGGTGGCCCCCAGGTGGATGATGCCCGCCGCAGAGGGGGCCGCCAGGCCATAAGCATACACATGGGCCATGACATCGTGGCGGACCTCCTTCTCCCTCTGCTCCGCGGCGGCGTAGTCGATATCGGTGACGTGGGCTTCCAGCTCCGCCACCTGCTCCGCCGTGATAGGCAGGCCCAGGTCATGCTCTGCCCGGGCTAGCTCCACCCACAGCCGCCGCCAGGTCTGGAACCGCATGTCCGGGGAAAACAGGTGCAGCATATAGGGGGAGGCGTAGCGGGAGGACAGGGGGGATTCGTAAATATCCTTGCTCATAAAGGCTCCTTCCAGCGTTTTTCCAATAGTTTACAGGAAGCGGGACGTTCTGTCCAGATTTGATGGGTCAGCGGATGATGAGGCTGTCCCGCTCCGCGCCCACGGACACATAGCCGATGTGACAGCCGATGGCCCGCTCCACATACTCCACGTAGTTCCGGGCGTTTTCCGGCAGCTCGTCCCAGCTGCGGACCTTGGAGATGTCGCACTTCCAGCCGTCCACGTACTCGATGACGGGCTTGGCGTCCTGAAGGCAGACGGGGAAGGGGAATTCGTCGGTCTGCTGGCCGTCCAGCTCATAGTGGGCGCAGACGGGGATCTTGTCCATATAGCTGAGAATGTCCAGCTTGGTGAGGGCGATATTGGTGGCGCCCTGGACCTCCACGCCGTAACGGGTGGCTACCAGGTCGATGGGACCCACCCGGCGGGGCCGTCCGGTCTTGGCGCCGTATTCCGCGCCGGCATCCCGGAGCTTCTGGCCTTCTTCCCCGAACATCTCGCACACAAAGGGGCCTTCGCCTACGCAGGAGGAATAGGCCTTCACCACGCCGACTACCTCGTCCAGCTTGGCGGTAGGCAGGCCGGAACCCACAGGGGCATAGGCCGCCACAGAGTTGGAGGAGGTGGTATAGGGATAAATGCCGTAGTCCAGGTCCCGGAGGGCGCCCAGCTGGGCCTCAAAGAGGATGGATTTGCCCGCTTTCTGGGCGTCCCGCAGGAACGCGGTGGTGTTTGTAATGTAAGGCTTAACTGCTTCACAGTACTTGTCTACCCAAGCTAACAGCTCGTCCAGCGTGTAGCCCTTGGCGCCGTAGACCTTCTGGAGGGTCAGATTCTTCCATTCCAGCAGATCCGCCAGATGCTCCTTCAAATGCTGGGGGTGGAGCAGCTCTCCGGCCATCACCGTCTTTTTCTGGTACTTGTCGGAATAGAAGGGGGCGATGCCCTGCTTGGTGGAGCCGTACTTCTTATCCTTCAGCCGCTGCTCCTCCAGGGCGTCCAGCTCCCGGTGCCAGGGCAGCAGCAGACTGGCCCGTTCACTGACCAGCAGATTCTCGGGGGTGATGTCCACGCCGCCCTGGCGGACGGTGTCGATCTCCTTGAGCAGATTCTCGCAGTCCAGGGCCACGCCGTTGCCCAGGATGTTCATGACACCGGAGCGGAAAATGCCGGAGGGCAGCAGATGCAGGGCGAACTTGCCCTTTTCGTTGATGACCGTGTGCCCGGCGTTGCCGCCGCCCTGATAGCGCACCACTACGTCATATTGTTGGGTGAGGTAGTCCACCATGCGGCCCTTGCCCTCGTCGCCCCAGTTGATACCCACGATCGCGCAATTTGACATGTCTTTGTCTCCTCATCTATATCATAACAGAATTTTTGGCGGGTTTCCACCGCCAACAGCCCCTTATTATACCGAAAAGCGCGTCAGAAGTAAATAACAAATCCGACATATCTGACATTATTATTTCTAATGCTTGTTGTGAATATACACGATAAATATGCATGTATTTTCAGCATAAATTACAAAAAACTTGTGCGTTCTGCCGCTTGACGACCGGGGGGCGGCGGGGCTATAATCATATGTTCCTTTTATGGGAGGTAAATGCTATGGAAAAACAGAAAAAATCCCTGTTCGGGCCAATGGACCTGACCGAGGGGACATGCTGGAAAACGATTCTGATCTTTTCGCTGCCGGTGATCCTGTCGTATCTGCTGCAGCAGGTGTATTCCATCAGTGACGCGGCCATTGTGGGCCAGACGCTGACGGCCCAGGAGGTGGCGGGCGTCAACGACACCACGTCGCTGGTGTTCATCTTTCTGCAATTCGCCTTCGGTGTCAGCGCAGGCTTCTGCGTGGTGACGTCATGCCAGGTGGGCGCCCGGAACCAGGCAGGCGTGCGGCGGTCCCTGGCCACCCAGATCATCCTGTCGGCGGTGCTGACGGTGCTGCTGACGGCCCTGGCCCTGGCGCTGCTGAATCCCATGCTGGCGTGGATCAACGTGACGCCGGACAATGCCGAGGTGTATCGCGCCGCGTATACCTATTGCTTCATCATCTTCGCGGGCATCGGGGCCCAGCTGTTTTATAACTTCATCTGCGCGTTTCTGCGCAGCATGGGCGACTCCCTGACGCCGCTGCTGTTCCTGCTGTTTTCCACGGTGCTGAACGTGGGACTGGACCTGCTGTTCATCATGGTGTTCCGGTGGGGCGTGGCCGGTGCGGCCATTGCCACGGTGGCGGCTCAGCTCATCAGCACGGTGGCGTGCTTCATCTATGCCTTTGCCAGGTATCCTCAGCTGCGGCTGCACCGGGAGGACATGCGGATCACCCGGGGCGATATCCGCCGCCATGTGGTGCAGGGCGTGCCCCTGGGGCTGCAATTCTCGGTGCTGGCCATCGGCATTATCGTCATGCAGGGCGTGGTGGTACAGTTTGACATGCTGGACGGCGTTATGGTGTCCTCCTCCGCCCAGATGGGCTTCGGTGCGGCCAACAAGCTGTCCAGCCTGACGGCAACGCCTATGAATGCCCTGGGCACGGCTATGACCAGCTTCACCGCCCAGAACCTGGGCGCGGGCAACTATGACCGCATCCGCAGGGGCGCGCTGCAGGCTCTGGGGATGATGGCCATCATCGCCGTGGCGGCGGTGAGCTGCGGACTGCTGCTGACGCTGAACAATACATATCTGCATATCTTCCTGTCGGCGGACAAGATCACGGCAGATACCATCCGGTTTGGCAACACGTTCCTGTATGTGGATTATTCCATGTATCTGTTCCTGGGCTGCGTATTCATCACCCGCAACTGTGTCCAGGGCATCGGACGGTCCCAATTTGTGCTGGGGGCCGGCGCGGCGGAGCTGGTGGCCCGGATCGCCGTGTGCCTGGTGCTGCCTGCGGCTGTGGCAGGGGGCACCGTCAGCGCGGCGGCCAGCCCGGCGGCGTTTTACGCCCTGTGTGCTGCGGACCCGCTGGCGTGGATCGCCGCAGACATCATCATGGGCATCCCCGTGGTGCGGAACATCCTGCGGAAGGATTACCGGTATATGAATCTGTGAACAAACGCTCCCTGTGCCGGAAGGCACAGGGAGCGTTTGAGCTTGTCAAAAAAGGGCGGCGCCCTTTTTTGACAAATTGTAAAGCGTATTACGCCAGCGCCTGCAGCGCTGCCCTGGCAGCGGACTGCTCGGCCTCTTTTTTACTCCTGCCGGTGCCGGTACCGGCGGTTTCGCCGTTGAGCAGCACCGCGCAGGTAAACTGCCTGGCGTGGTCCGGGCCGGTGGCGCCGATCATCTCGTAGTGCAGCGTTTGGTTGCTGCGGCGCTGGACCAGCTCCTGAAGCTCCGTCTTATAGTCCCGGCGGCGCTCCTCCACGGCCTCCTCCTGCTCCTTGTCCAGCAGCACCCGGTGGATCAGGGCCCGGGCGGCTTCCATGCCGCCGTCCAGGTACACCGCCGCGAACACGGACTCCGTTGCGTCGGCCAGGATGGAGGGCCGCTGCCGGCCGCCGCCGGCCTCCTCGCCCTTGCCCAGCCGCAGCTCACTGCCCAGGCCCAGGCGCTGGGCCACCTCATACAGGCTCTCCTCGCACACCAGCGCCGCCCGCATCCGGGTCAGGTCTCCCTCCGGCAGGTCCGGGTGCTTGTGATACAGATAGTCCGCCGTGACCAGACCCAGCACGGCGTCCCCCAGAAACTCCAGCCGCTCGTTGCTGCTGACGCCGCAGCACCGGTGCTCGTTGGCGTAGGAGCTGTGGTACAGGGCCGCCTGAAGCTGCTCCTTGCAGCGGAAGGTGTAGCCCAGCTTTTTTTCCAGTACTTGCAGGGTATGCATGATGTTTTTTCTCCCTTCCGCAGCGGAAAAAGGAAACCCCGTTGCAACCAACGGGGCCTTCTTTTTCAGCTGCCTGATTGATTCAGTTCAGCTTATTATACAGATAGCGCACGCAGTCGCCCACGGTCTTCAGACCGGTGAGGTCCTCCTCGTCGATCTCGCCGACGTCGAATTCCTCCTCCATGGCCATGACCAGCTCCACCAGGTCCACGGAGTCGGCGCCCAGATCGTCCACAAAAGAACTATCCATGCCGATCTCGTCGGTATCAATGGCAAACTGCTCAGCGATCAGATCCTGCATGGTCTTGAAGATCTCGTCCATCGTCATGAGATGATCCCTCCTTTCGGGCTTTGTCTTGGAAAATAATACGGCAATTGGTCAGGTCTGTCAATACCCTTTTCGCAATTATTCCGCCTGGATCTGCATCAGGTGGACATTTTCCTGAATCTGTCCGATAATGCCGCTTTCCGCCACCTGTCTGGCCTGGCCGATGGCGTTGTCGATGGCCTCGGCGTTGGAGGCGCCGTGGGCCTTGATCACGGGCTTGGAGATGCCGATAAACGCCGTGCCGCCTACCTTATTGGGGTCCAGCTGGGCCTTGAAGGCCCGCAGCCCCGGCATGACCATGGCGGCGGCCAGCTTGGTCAGCAGATTCTTTTTGAAAATATCGCCCAGAGCATGGCCCGCGAAGGAGCCAACGCCCTCCATGGTCTTGAGCAGGATGTTTCCGGAGAAGCCGTCTGTGACGATAACGTCGCAGCCGCCCTTGATGGCCTCCTTGGCCTCGATGTTGCCGATGAAGTTCAGGTGCCCGTCGGCGCCTGCCTGCCGCAGCAGGGCCAGGGCCGCCTTTTGCAGGTCTGTGCCCTTGCTGTCCTCCGTGCCGATGTTCAGCAGGCCCACCCGGGGGCGCTCCAGCCCCAGGACCCGTCCGGCATAGAAGCTGCCCAGGTACGCGAATTGCAGCAGATACTCCGGCGTACACTCGGCGTTGGCCCCGCAGTCGATGAGCACGGCCCGGCCGCCGGTGGTGGGAATCACCGGAGCCATCGCCGCCCGGCGGATGCCCCGGATGCGCTTGGTAATCAGGGTGGCTCCGGCCAGCAGCGCGCCGGTGGACCCGGCGGAAACCAGGGCGTCGGCCTTACCGTCCCGCAGCAGGGTCAGGCCCACGCCCATGGACGTGTCCTTCTTGTGGCGAAACACCTTGGAGGGATCGTCGCACATGTCCACGGTCTCCGTGGTGTGGACGATCTCCATCCCATGGGGGATGGTATCATGGCCGCAGTCCCGCAGGGCCCGGAGAATGGCCTCCGTGTCGCCGGTGAGCAGCACCTCCACGCCCCAGTGCTCCATGCCCAGCAGGGCGCCCTTTACGATTTCCAGCGGGGCGTTGTCGCCGCCCATGGCGTCAATGATGATCTTCATAGCTCAGAACCTCCTGCTTCAGCTGCTCGATAATGGCCAGCGACCGCTGGGACAGCTGGGCGTTTTTGTTGCGCTTGCCCTTGACCCGGTGGTCCAGGGGCGGCATAATGCCGAAATTGATGTTCATAGGCTGGAACTGGCCCACGGACTCGTTGCTGACATACAGGCCCAGGGCGCCGATGGCCGTTTCCCGGGGAAAGTCGATGGGCGGCTGGCCCAGCAGCCGCCGGGCCGTCTCCACGCCTGCCAGAAACCCGGAGGCGCAG
>ERZ1106943.976-NODE-976-length-32677-cov-6.013948_pt1 | contig 32677 bp, 30 predicted proteins | sample MGYA00403671_ERZ1106943 | MGnify/ENA primary metagenome ERZ1106943 (study PRJEB35170, sample SAMEA104062427) | human gut metagenome | biome: human gut; feature: human-associated habitat; material: faeces | place: Denmark | collected 2012-06-14 ...
AGGCACGCCGCCAGCGTTCGTCCTGAGCCAGGATCAAACTCTCTAAAATTTGTATATTAAGCTTTCGCTTACTATCAATTTCAGAGCTTTAATCGCTCATTCCGAATACTAACGTATCCGTAATCTGTGATGCTTTGTTGTGTGCATCTCACTGTAAATCTTTGAGTATCCTCAAAGTATTACGGGTTCCTTTATCTTTCTCGTTGTTTAATTTTCAAGGTCCTACGCACTTTTTGGAAAGTTTTTTGTCGGTTCTTACCGAACCTCTCTCAACAGTGCGTGAACTATTATATCACACTTATTTTTGTTTGTCAACACTTTTTTCAAACTTTTTAAAAGCTTTACTCAGTGCTTTCAAACTTTTCTGTTGTTTTTGTGCTTTCCTCAAGCGACTTTGTTATTATATCACCCCTTTTTACAAATTGCAACCCCTTTTTTCAATTTTTTTCAAAATTTTTTGAATTTTTTTGAATTTTTTAAAAAAGTGGCTTATTACTGACTTTTTCGGCACAACTTTTTTCAAAAAAGCCTTTATTGCATATAAATATGCCCTATTATTCGTATTTTATACGCTCGATGCAAAAGATTTACTCTTTATTTTATTATAATAAGCATTCTGTTTTCATTTTAACTTATCTGCTCTTTAGGTTACATATATGGCTTGCATTTTCTATTATATATGTTTAAACATCTCAGCCAAGCGTAGCTATACTATATATATCAGAAAAAGTGCATATTATAAACGAAATAATCTTGACAAAAGTTTTTATTCTCTATATAATAGTATCAACAAGTAAATCCCTCTAAAAGCGATGACGGGAACAAGATATTTAGGTATATCTTCAGAGAGCAGCTGATTGGTGAAAAGCTGTGTTATCCTATATATGTATAGCTCATCCCCGAGTTTTCTGTGCGAGATTATGTAGTGCAGAACGCAAGACTGCGTTATCGGTCAGGACTTTGTTGGAAGTCTGTAAGGGGTGTGCAGTGATGTGCACCTGAAACCGGGTGGTACCACGGATATTATATTCGTCCCTTTTTAGGGGCGATTTTTTGTGCAATTAAATAGGAGGCACTTTATATGAAACCAGGATTTGAAAAGTATATCCCTTTCCAGCAGATCAAGCTTGAAAACAGAGAATGGCCAAACAATGTAATTACAAAAGCACCGATATGGTGCAGTGTTGACTTGCGTGACGGCAATCAGGCACTTGTTGACCCAATGAATATGGAGGAAAAGCTCGAATTTTTCCACACACTCGTAGATATGGGCTTTAAAGAAATTGAGATCGGCTTTCCGAGCGCATCTGAAACCGAGTATGAAATTTGCCGAGAATTGATTGAGGGCAACCATATTCCGGATGATGTAACTATTCAGGTACTTGTTCAGGCAAGAGAGCACCTTATTCGCAAAACCTTTGAGGCAGTTAAGGGCGCTAAAAATGTAATTATCCATTTCTATAACTCAACCTCTACATTACAGAGGAAAGTTGTATTTAAAACAGATATGGAAGGCGTAACTAAGATTGCCATTGAGGGTGCAAAGCTCATCAAACAGCTTACTGATGAATATACAGGTGATACAAACTTCCGCTTTGAGTATTCTCCTGAAAGTTTCAGCGGCACTGAGGTTGAAAATGCCGTATATATTTGTGACAAGGTAATGGAGGCACTCGGCTCTACAAAAGAGAACCCTGTTATTCTTAACTTGCCGAATACTGTTGAAATGTGCACACCAAACACATACGCAGATCAGGTTGAATATTTTATTAAACATATAAAGAACAGAGAGGCTTGCATAATCAGCTTGCATCCGCACAATGACAGAGGCACAGGCGTTGCGTCGGGCGAGCTTGCACTTCTTGCAGGTGCAGAGCGTGTAGAGGGCACACTCTTCGGCAACGGCGAGAGAACCGGCAACCTTGACATTGTTACAATGGGACTTAATATGTTTACACAGGGAGTTGACCCTAAACTCGACTTCTCTAATCTTCCAAAGCTCAGAGAGATTTACGAAAGATGTACAGATATGAAAATCAATCCTCGTCAGCCGTATATCGGTGAACTTGTATTTACTGCTTTTTCGGGTTCTCATCAGGATGCTATCAATAAAGGTATGCAGTATATGAAAGACAGCGGCACAGAATATTGGGAAATCCCATACCTCCCTATCGACCCTGCCGATGTCGGAAGAGAGTATGAACCTATTATCAGAATCAACTCTCAATCAGGTAAGGGCGGCGCCGCATTTGTAATGAGCCATAACTTCGGATATGACCTTCCAAAGAAGATGCATCCTGAATTTTCTAAGCTGGTTCAGGCAAAATGCGAGGAACTCGGCAGAGAACTTATCCCTAAGGAACTTTTTGAAGTATTCAGCGAAAATTATCTTGAAACAAAGCAGAAATACGCTCTTACTAAGCGTAAGATTTACGAAGAAAGCGAAAACGGTAAAGATTATGTGCACTTCAAGGGCAAGATGACTATTAACGGTACCGATGAAGTTACATTAAGCGGCGTAGGCAACGGCCCGATTGACGCATTCTTTAATGCTATTAAGAAATTCGGACTCGACAAGTACGAGTTTATCTCTTACAGCCAGCACGCTATTTCTCAAGGCTCAGACTCAAAGGCTGTATCTTACATTGAGCTCAAAAAGCCTGACGGAAAGAACATTTTTGGTATAGGCATTGATTCAAATGTCAATGTTGCATCTGTTCTCGGCGTTCTTAATGCAATTAACAGAGCTGAAATGTAAAAGCAGTAAATTACAGTATAATATCAATATAATTATTAATCCGCTCGATTTTATTATAAATTGAGCGGATTTTAGTTTGTTGGTTTAATGTAAAAATATGGTTCACCACCAAAAGTTTAGTTTTATAAATTCAAAATTCAGGTCAACCCTTTTTAAAGGGTTGCGGGTTTGGGCAGAGTCCATAAAACAATAAAAATGCACTGATTTTAAATATAAAATATTAAGCTGTAATTGCACAATATAATAACTAAACTTTAGATTATTAAAGATTTTAAGATAAAATAAAAGTTAAGACTAATGAGTGGCAGAAAGTAAGAAAGTCGCACTTTAGCAATCTTAGAGAAACGATATTCTAAAGAACACAAAGAGGTTTGCGTGTGTGGCTGATTTGCCCTTAAAAAGTGGCAAATTAGTAGTTTTAGTAGCGTGGCTTTTCCTTTGTTGCTGTCGCATTTTTAGGATTTCGCCGTTATGTTTAATAGCCAAATAGCAAGCTGTTTGGCTATTAAAATTTGCAATAACATAAAATTTTGTGGGCGTTGCCCACACCCACAACCTTTGAAAATGTTGACCAGATTTTTAACCTTGGGACGGAAAGTTTAGTTTTGCTTTACTTTGTTGCCCGATGGAAAGTATCCTAAACCACAACTTTCGCAACTATTGCAATTAGTCTTTTAACATCTTTATTTATACAGTCACACTTTCTGTATTCTGCAATATTATGTAATGTAAACAGAAAGGAGGCAAACGCTTATGTGTAACTTTTTCGGTAATGGCAACAACTGCTGCTCATGGATTATTCTTCTTATAGTTATCCTTGCTTGCTGTGGCGGTAATGAGTCTTCTAACGGTTGTGGCTGCGGCTGCTAAAAATTAAGTATAAAAATAACCCCCTCATTTGCGAGGGGGTTAAATTCTGTTTGTCTATAAAACTATAATGCGATTATGCACTGTATGCAGACCATGAACCGTGGTTATTGTTTCCCTGAACAGGAGAAGTCTGGATTGAAGTAAATCCTGCCTTCTCAATGTTCTTAAGTTCTGCTTTAATGTCGGTGTATTTCCAGTCAAAGCAATGGAGAATAACACCGTAATAAAATTACACATACGACAAAATAAGCAAAAACCTCTTATTTGCTTATAAAATACATTTTAGCGCTTTTATCATTACAAAATGTATTAAATTTACAACCTGATTATTGCACAATAAGCGCAAAATGCTTTTGGTTATTTTGCTAAATTAAAGCTGCTTGCACTTTGCTTTTGCTAAAATTTTATATATTTAATCTTAAAATAAGCAAATATTTACGCAAATTATTTGTTTGTTTTATTGAGCAAGTATTTATAGATTTATAAAAACATTAATTTTATTTTGTCAATATATGTGTATTGAAATTTACCGATTTTGTAGTAAAATATCTTTATAGGAAGTGATAATATGAAAATCGGTCTTGTAGTTGAGGGTGGTGCGTCACGCACATTTTACTCCTGCGGCGTAATGGACGAAATGCTGAGAGAAAACATATATGCCGACTATGTAATCGGAACTTCGGCAGGCATTTCAAATGCAGTATCTTATGTTTCAAAGCAGATCGGCAGAAACTATATAATCGGCACAAAGTACTTAAACGACAAAAGATATATGGGCACTAAATATTTGCTAAACCCTAAAAAGCGCTGCTACTTTAACCTTGATTTTATAATGGACGAAATTCCAAACAAGCTCGTGCCGTTTGATTACGATACATTTGCAAGTTTTAAGGGAGATGTAATCGCAACGCTTACAAATATAAATACAGGCAGAACCGAATATGTGCCTGTATCACGCTATGACAGAAGATTTGAAATTTTGAGAGCAACCTGCGCCCTGCCTCTCCTTTTTCAGCCGATTATCATTAACGGCAACGAATATCTTGACGGCGGAATTACCGACAGTATTCCGTTTCAGCACGCCTTTGATGACGGATGCGACAAGTGTATTGTAATTCTCACGCAAGCGAGAGATTACCGCAAGCAGGCAGACAAAACCCTTGAAATTTCCGCAAAGCGTTACAGAAAAAAGCCTGAATTTGCAAAAGCATTGCTAAACAGACCGCAAATGTATAACGCTCAGCTTGACAGAATAAAAAGCCTTGAGGAGCAGGGACTTGTGTATGTAATTGCGCCAAAGCAAAGCCTTGGAATAAGCCGTACCGAGAGCAATCCCGAAATTATCGAAAAAATTTATAAGCAGGGTGAGTCAGATCTGCGCATACACCTTGACAAGCTGAAAGATTTTATTGCAAATAAATCTTAACATAAGTTCAAATTGCTTGACTTTTTGATTTATATCTGATAAAATAAAGTATATGTTCAACGGGATGTAGCGCAGCTTGGTAGCGCACACGTCTGGGGGGCGTGGTGTCGCAAGTTCAAATCTTGTCATCCCGACCACTACACGCTAATCTAAACGGTTAGCGTGTTTTTCTTATAATTTATTCCTTACAATGAGGTGGCATATATGCAAATTTCAAGCCGATTTACACTTGCCGTTCATATTCTTACCTGTATTAAAACTTTTGGCGAAAGCACCAAGGTTACAAGTGATTTTTTGGCGTCAAGCACAAATGTAAACCCTGTTATTGTACGCAAAATTCTTGGTCAGCTTAAAAAGGCAAATATTGTTGATGTGGCAAGAGGCTCGGGCGGTGCTGTGCTTGCAAAACCCGAAGGCGAAATTACTTTTCTTGATATTTACAAGGCTGTTGACTGTGTAGGCAACGGCGAGCTTTTCCATTTTCACGAAAATCCTAACCCGCTCTGCCCCGTCGGACGAAACATTCATGCCGTTCTTGACGACAGGCTCATAAAAGTACAGCAGGCAATGGAAAAAGAACTTGCGTCTGTTACATTAAAAGATGTTTTGGACGATACGCAAAATATAATAAAATCGCAACAATAAAATAATTTGATTAATAATAAGATTTTAAGTATTTTTCTTCTTTTTGAAAATTCTTAAAATCTTTTTTATTTTTGTCGTTGTAACTATTGACATTACAACAAGCTTGTGATAATATATCGTTGTAATCATTAATGTTACAACAAATTCAACACATAAATATTTTTACGGAGGTTTTATTATGGAAAAGACAGATTACAAAGAAATCAAATTAGAAAAAGGCACTATCTTTGAATATTCATTCGGTGAAGTAAAGTTATTGGTTTACCGTACAAATGACTTTATTGACGATGAAGCAATTATGCTTGTAAAAAACAACAAAACAGTTGTTATCGAATCGCCTTGCTTTAATGACAACATTGCAGAGCTTGAGCAGTTTATTAAAGATACAGGTACTCAAGTTGAGGGCGTAGTGCTTGCGTACCATATGGGCGGCGGCACATTTTTACCCGATGTTAAAAAATACGCTACCAAAAAGGCAAACACCTTTGGCACTGTCGGTGGCGGCAAGGCATTGGTAGAAAACTTTAACAACGCTTTCGGGAATATTTTTGATTCGTCAATCCACAAGGTAACTAACCTTATCGCAGGCGACACATTAAAAATCGCAGATACCGAACTTAGCATTGTAGAAACTGCTGATGCTTTTGATATTGTTTTCCCTGAAATCAATGTTATTTACACTCATATGCTCGGTCACGACTGCCACTCAATCATTGGCGGCAACGCTCACGCAGATGCAATGATTGCCGACCTTGAAAGCTACATAAACAAGAATTACAGCCTTATCCTCACCTCTCACTATGACCCTGAGGATACAGACGATGTAAGAACAAAGCTTGCTTATGTTAAGAACATCAAGACTATTGCGGCAAATTCTGCCGATGCCGAGGACTTTAAAAACAAGGTAAAGGCTGAATATCCAAACTATTCGGGTCTTAATTACCTCGACATAACAGCCGGTGCATTTTTCCCCGCATAAGTCACCGCTTTTACAATAAAACAAATTATAATCCACGAAAAAGGGCAGTCCGTTTTTGGACTGTCCTTTTTTGAGAGATAATGTGGTATTAAATTTTGTAAATCGTTATGCTTTTCCCTTCATATTTCAAGGCATTGCAATCCTGCAAATTTTTCAGCTCTCGCATAAGTGTGCTTATATCCATTTGTAAATGGTCTGCGAGCTCCTGTCTTGTAAAAGGAATTTGTAATTTGTCACTTTTTTGCTCGCTTTTTAATTGTCGCAAATACTTAATAATTTTATTTTTCGAAAGAGATTCCGCATTAGCAATTATGCGCTGCATAACATTTTCTGTCATTCTGTAAAAAATACTGATAATGTTTTGCTGAACTCTGTTTTGTAAAAAAATAATTGACGGATCGGTTATTAAAAACGAATTTGTTTCAAGTGACAAAACAACCGATTTTTTCCTTGCCTCTACCGATACCGTCGGATACGGAGTATCCAGGCTTATAGCTATCAATTCGTTTCCGTCGGGTTCAAAATAATTTATAAATGTTTTCACACCTTCTATATTTGTTTCATAAGAAGCTATTGAACCGTATAAAACAAAAATTGATTTATCAAGTTCAACATTAAGTATTGCGCCACGATTAAGTTCAAAAATCTTAAATTTAGTATTATATAGAAATTTCTCAATTTCATCATCGGTAAATCCACGAAAAAGTTGAGAATTTCTTAAATGCTCGATATTTTTTTCGATTTGATTCTCCATAAATATAAACAATACTCCTGATTACAAAATATATACTACAATTAAGCTGTCAGATTGATAAAACCTGACAGCTTTATTATATCACTCTTATTTTTTATTTCAACGCAATTTTTAAAATCATCAGTTATTAACGGTATATTTTCCGTTTGAACTGCCCGAAATATAAAACTCGGCACTGCCTGTAACAGGAATATCAACAGTCTGACTGCTACCATTGTTGAATATTACATATGTAGCGTCGCTTGGAATATCAATGGTATAAACACTCTGACCTAATTCATTTGTTGTTGACTTTGTCATTGATTTTCCCGGCCATGATGTCATTTTTGTATTGCTGTCAGACCAATAGTAGCAATTCACATTACCCCAGTTGTAGTTATCTGTAAATGTCATAGTATATTTGTCAGATACAGATGAAGTTGTAGGTTGGGTTGTCGGTGTCGGCGCTGTAGTAGGCTGTGTTGTTGGTTTAACCGTTGTCGGCTGTGTCGGAGTGATTCCTCCTGTGTATTGACCTACCTTAGCCTCACTGCTTGGCTGATTTGTAATGTACATCATAATGTATGTAGCATCTCTGATATCAACAGAACCGTCTTCGTCAACATCGGCAGCAATCTTTTGTTTCTGATTAAATGTAATCGTTTCATTGATGTAAAGCTGAATTTCAGTTACATCGTTGATTGTAATTTTACCGTCCTGATTTGTATCACCGATAAGTACGCTTTCAGCAGGAGGTGTAGTTGGCTGTGCCGTAGTAGGCTGTGCTGTTGTAGGCTTTGCCGTAGTAGGTTGTGCTGTTGTACCCTGGGTTGGTACAGGCGGATAATAATCTTCAAAAGTGTGATTTGCTTTGAATATCTTTGTAGCGCCGTTGAGATTTAATCCCGGCTTTGCATCTGCAGGATAACGCTTGCTTGCAGAGTTTGTGCCGTCACTGAAAATAACCGCACCGTTTGCAAGTGAATCTGAAACTTCAATTACATAATAACCTGTAGAAGAATCCAAAGTCATTTTTTCGCCAGGCCATTTTGCATTAGAAACTCCATCTGAATAAATATAAGCATATATATTTGACCAGTTATAAGATGAATTGTCAAAGTAAATTTTTTGCGTTAATGTCGGGTCAACCTTTGTGTAAATGTAGGTTTTATCGGCTGAACCGTTGGCGTTGCTTGCCTTTACATTGATTGTTGTCTTTGTACCGTACGCAAGACCTGCGCCGATTGTAATTTTCGTACCGTCAGTGAATGACTGATATTTACCGCCGTCAACGGAATACTGCGAGTTTTCAGCGTTCTTGGTATTTAATGTAAGTGTGTAAGTTTCTGTTTCGTATGTAGAAGAACCCGGAGTTACACTTACCTTTGGCTTAGGATTTTCTTCTTCATAAATAACGGCAATACCGCTTGAGCCGACCTTACCGCTGATTGACGATGAAGTAACCGTAAATGTGTTGCCCGAAATTTTGTCAACATATGTACCCGGTTTTGCATAGCCTCCGCCGTTTTCAACAGAAACATTACCGCTGCCGCTGCCTTTTACAATAACAGCACCGCCGTCTTTACGGGTAATTACGCTGCAGTCGTTTGATTTTTTATAACAATCGGCTTTTCCGTTCATGGCATTGTGGAATTTATTAACTTCCGCAACCTCACTGCTTGTAAAGTGAGTGCTGCCTTTTTCACCGATTTTTATATTATCTTTAATTTTTGATGACGGACGAGAAAAATAAAGAGCCGTTACTTCATTTTGGCTTGCCGCAACAGCATATGCACGGTCAATAACATTCTGGCTCATATCATTTGAATAGCCCCAATCTTTGTTATTTGACCATGTGTCATGGCTTTCGGCCCAATAAATGAGTTTATCGCAGGAAATACCACGATTGCACCAGTTTCCAGACGAATCGGGTGCATCACCGGAATTAAATGAATCACGCAGAGCTTTACCGTAATTGCTGTCGGTTACTGTAATATAGTCTGTATATTCTTTCATTATATCTTCATTTCCGGATTCTCTGTCATCAGGACCGGTAAGAATTTCGCCATAGTTATATAAACCATACTTTGTTACCGAACTCCAGAAATTATCGCCCTCGCTCGGAACGCCAATATGTTTTGCTGCGTCCCAGCGAATACCGTCAACACCGACTGACTTTAATTCCTGCATATATTTTCCTACTTTTTGCTGAACATATGAATTTTCAGTTGCGATATCAGGCATACCGATTTCTCCGTGCGTTACCTGCCATCTGTTTTTCCAGTTAATACCGCCTCCAAAAGTATGCCAATACTTTGATGGCTTTAAATCTTCTTCTATTCTTGAATGGTCGCCTGCAAGATGATTTGCTACAACATCAACTATTACCTTGATACCATAATTTTCGGCTTCTTTACATAGTGATTCCAACTCTGCCTTTGTACCGAGTTCGCTAGTACCTATATAAAATCCCAACGGCTGATACAACCACCACCATGTACCGGTTCCGCTGCCGGGCTGTGCAGGTGAAGTTTGAATTGTTGTAAAACCTGCCTCGGCAATATTATTTAATTCTGCCTTAATATCATTGTACTTCCAGTTAAAACAGTGCAAAATTACACCGTCCTGAATGTTGTCCATTAAATCGTAATCGCCGGCAGAAACCGAATTTTCATCTGATACAACTGCCGCATTTGCCGACACCGCAGCTGTTGCAAAACAAGGCAACAACATACTTGCCGCAAGAGCCGCACTGATTATTCTTTTATTCTTTTTCACGCTTTTTCCTCCCGTAAAATGTTAATTTCAAAACCTAAAAACCATAAAATTACAAAAAGTTTCTAAATAATTGCCTGCTAAGCAATATTCACCCCCAAAAGCACAGCAAACAATAGCACTTATAAACTATTATAATAAATAATCACATCAAAAAATAGTGGTATATACGAATTTTTACATTGGATATTATAAAAATTAACATAAATTTTTTGTATATTTTTACAAAAGCACCAATAATTTATGAATTTTTCAACGCAAAACAAACACCTCTAATTAACTGCAACAAGCATCATAGAGGATAGCTTTTATATTATTTCCAAAAAGATTTCTCAAAACTATTGACAAATAAAATGTGTGGTGTTACAATAAACCTACTTTACAGGTAGGAATAGTAAGTATTAACATTTTACCTGCCTAAATCCGTATTATTCAATAAATCAAACGAAAACACGGAAATTTAAAATCAGAAGGGTGATAATATGAGCGAAAAGAATGTAAAAGATTTAGGCTTTCAGACAAGAGCCGTACATACAGGCAACGGTGTGGACGGCGAAACAGGAGCAATTAAGAGGCCTATAACTATGGCAAACAGCTATGAATTGCCCTATGACCCAAGCGACCTGAATTGGAGCAGTGCAGGTAAAAACCTTTATACAAGAAACGGAGGCTCAAACCAGCAGTATCTTCAGGAAAAAGTTGCCTCTCTTGAGGGCGGCGAAGATTGTGTGGTGCTTGCAAGCGGTGTTGCCGCTTTGTCGGGACTGTTCTTTGCTTTACTCAAAAGCGGTGACCATGTTATTTTTTCAAGCGTAACATACATTGCGGTTTACAGACTCTTAAACGAGCTTTTAAACAATAAATTCGGTGTGGAAACAACAATTGTTGATACCTCCGACCCCGAAAATGTAAGAAAGGCAATTCGCCCGAACACAAAACTTATTCATATAGAAACTCCGGGCAACCCCACACTTACAATTTCGGACATCAAGGCGATTGCAGACATTGCACACGAAAACGGCGCACTATTATCGGTTGACAATACCTTTGCCTCCCCATATAATCAAAGACCGGTTGAGCTTGGTGCAGACTTTTCGATTGAAAGCCTTACAAAATATATCAACGGTCACGGCGACGCAATGGGTGGTGCTATTATCGGTAAAAAAGAATACCTCGACATCATCAGAGCACAGTCGCAGATTAACCTCGGTGCAACAATCAGCCCGTTCAATGCTTGGCTTATTATGCGTGGTGCGGTTACTTTACCGCTTAGAATGAAACAGCACAATGAAAATGCACTCAAAGTCGCTAAATATTTAAAGACTGTAAAGGGTGTAAGTTTTGTGGCTTATCCGGGACTTAAAGACCACCCGAACCACGATATAGCCAAAAAGCAGATGACAAACGGTTTCGGCGGTGTGCTTTCGTTCGGACTCAAGGCTGACCATGATACATATAACAGATTTGTAAGCCATTTGAATGTCATAACTTCGGCAGTTTCTCTCGGTCACGATGAAAGCCTTATCGTTTTCCTCGGAGAAAATGACGAAAGACAGTATCTTTATCCCAAAGAATTCCACAACGGCTTTTTCAGATTCAGCGTCGGCATTGAAGATGCAGAAGATATTATTGCAGACCTTGAACAGGCATTTAAGAAGGAAAATTTATTATGATAAGAAAAGCCACGGTGCTTGATTTGCCGGCTGTCAAAGAAATTTACAATTATGCGGTTTTAAACACTACGGCTACCTATGATATAAAACCAAGAGATGACAAATACTTTGCCAATATGCTTAGCGAGCATACAGGCAAGTATTTGCTTGCGGTATATGAGGATAACGGCGATATAATAGGTTATGTTGCCCTCTCCCAATTCAGCCGGCGAGATGCATATGACATCACCGCAGAACTTTCGGTATATGTAAAAACAGATTGTCAAAACAAGCACATCGGCACTCAGCTTTTGGAGTACGCACTGAGCTATGCGCAAACCGAAAACAGATTTTTAACCATTGTTTCACTGATTACAAGCGATAACGAACATAGCATTTATCTGCACAAAAAATTCGGTTTTGAATTTGGCGGAAAAATCAAAAACGCAGGATTCAAATTTAACCGAATGTTGGGTGTAGATATTTATTACAAGAATTTGTGAAAATTTTAACGGATTAGCGCATTTATATTGACTTTTTCCCATTAATATGGTATTATCAGAACATATAAAACCTATTAGGTTTATAGGACTTTTTGAGAGGAGAACAACAATTATGACAAAGCCTTTTTCATATGTAAAAAGCTCCATGTGTTGTTGTTGCATGTGCACAATGTGTATGTGTTTATTTCCTATGCTCTCCGACGAAAAGTTTTGACCAGATAAAGTTTTACTGACCGGAGTGCATATGTTCTTCGGTCTTTTTTAATGCTTTTTATTATTCTGTGCATAAAATGTTAAGAGATTAGGAAAAAGGTGAAAAAATGAATTGGGAATTTATTTTTAAATATCTTCCTTTGTACCAAGAGGCAGCTTTGCTCACTTTAAAAATCGGACTTATCGGAATCGCCGTTTCTATTATAATTGGTCTTTTCTGTTCATTGGTTCAGTATTACAAAGTGCCCGTGCTAAGGCAGATTGCAACGGTATATATTGAAATATCCCGTAACACTCCGCTGCTTATTCAGTTGTTCTTTATTTACTATGCGCTGCCAAAGGTTGGCGTGCAGGTAAGCTCTGAAATGGCAGGCTATATCGGTCTTGCTTTCCTGGGCGGAAGCTATATGTCGGAAACTTTCAGGAGCGGTCTTGAGTCGGTAGATAAAATTCAGACAGAAAGTGCACTCAGCCTTGGTATGAAACATCCGCAAATTATGAGATATGTAATACTGCCGCAGGCTTTTTCAACAAGTGTACCGCCGTTTGTGGCAAATGTAATATTCTTGCTTAAAGAAACAAGTGTTTTCAGCGCAGTAAGCCTTATGGACCTTATGTTTGTTGCAAAGGACCTTATCGGTCTTTACTACAAAACAACAGAGTGTCTGTTTATGCTTGTTGTGTTCTATCTTATTATATTATTGCCTGTTTCTATACTTGGAAGTGTGCTGGAAAGGAAACTGAGATATGCCGGATTTGGGGATTGATGTTCTTTTTAAGGGAACAAACTTTATACGCCTTTTGGGCGGCTTGTGGACTGCACTTGAAATCAGTCTTATTTCAGTCGGTCTTAGCATACCGCTTGGCATTTTGCTTGGCATTGTAATGACTATACCAAACAAAGCAATAAAAGTTATAACAAAAATTTATCTTGAAATTATCAGAATAATGCCGCAGCTTGTGTTGCTTTTTATAGTGTTCTTCGGTGCAACAAGAACTATGGGAATTAACCTTTCGGGCGAGGTTGCCTCGGTAATAGTGTTTACGCTTTGGGGTACGGCAGAGATGGGTGACTTGGTGCGAGGCTCAATTATCAGTATTCCGAAACACCAGTCGGAAAGCAGTCTTGCGCTCGGACTCAGCAAAGCACAAACCTATTTATATATAATAATTCCGCAGACGGTGCGCAGACTTTTGCCACTCTCAATCAACCTTGTTACAAGAATGATAAAGACTACAAGCCTTATCCTTATGATTGGCGTTGTAGAGGTTATAAAGGTTGCACAACAGATTATTGAGGCAAACCGTGCCACAAGCCCGAACGCAGCGTTCGGTGTGTACCTTGTAGTATTCATTATGTACTTTATAGTTTGCTTCTCAATAAGTATGGTTGCAAAACATCTTGAAAAGAAATGGAGCTGAGGAAATGTCGCAGGAACTGTTAAAAATAGAAAACCTTACAAAGCGTTACGATGACAACACCGTACTCGACGGCATTAATTTGACAGTCAACCAAGGTGAGGTTGTTGTAATTATCGGCCCGAGTGGCTGTGGCAAAAGTACCTTTTTGCGATGTATAAACGGTCTTGAGCCTATACAGGAGGGTACAATTTCTTTTGAGGGCGAGTTAATCGACCGCAAAAGCAAAAATATAGCGGAAATTCGTCAAAAAATCGGTATGGTGTTCCAAAATTACGAGCTTTTCCCCCACCTTACCGTTATGGATAATATTTTGCTTGCACCTACAAAAGTGCAGAAAAGAAGTAAAGAAGAAGTTAAAAAAGAGGCTGAGGAGCTGCTTGAAAAGGTAGGACTCAGTGAAAAAAGCAAAAGCTACCCCCGACAGCTTTCGGGCGGTCAGAAACAGAGAGTTGCAATTGTAAGAGCCTTGTGTATGCACCCGGACATTTTGCTTTTTGATGAGGTTACGGCCGCACTTGACCCCGAAATGGTAAGGGAAGTGCTTGATGTAATGCTCGGACTTGCAAAGCAGGGAAGAACAATGCTTATTGTAACTCACGAAATGCAGTTTGCCCGTGCGGTTGCCGACAGAATAGTATTTTTTGACGGCGGTCACATTGTGGAAGAGGGTAAACCCGAAGATTTCTTTACAAATCCAAAGACCGAGAGAGCTAAAAAATTCCTTGATATTTTTGAGTTTGACTCAATTAAATAAATTTTCATTAAGAAAGAGGAGAGATTATTATGAAAAGAATTACAAAAATCATTTCTGCAATTCTTGCAGTGTTAGTTGTTACAGCGGTGTTTGCAGGCTGCTCAAGTTCAAACGACAATTCAACCGCTAACGGCTTTAGAACACTTGATGAAATCAAATCATCGGGTACAATCAATATCGGCGTATTTTCCGACAAAAACCCATTCGGTTATGTTGACGAAAACGGCGAGTATCAGGGCTACGATGTATACTTTGCAAACCGACTTGGCGAGGACCTCGGCGTAAAAGTAAACTTTGTTTCAACTGAGGCTGCAAACAGAATCGAATACCTCCAGACAGGTAAGGTAGACCTCATTCTTGCAAACTTTACTGTTACAGACGAAAGAAAAGAAGAGGTTGACTTTGCACTTCCTTATATGAGCGTTTCACTCGGTGTTGTATCACCAAAGAGCAAGACAGTAACAAGCCTTGATAATTGGAACGAAAGCGACAGTATGATTGTTATTTCAGGTACAACAGCTGAAACCTACCTCACAAAGAACTATCCGAACATCAAACTTCAGAAGTATGATGCATATGCACAGGCAAAGACAGCTCTTGAAAACGGCAGCGGCGCAGCTTGGGCAAATGACAATACCGAGGTTATCGCATACGCAAACCAGAACAGTGACTTTGTTGTAGGTATTCCTGAGCTTGGTTCGGCAGATACAATTGCTCCTGCCGTAACAAAGGGCAACGATACACTCCTTAACTGGATCAACGATGAAATTAAAGCACTCGGTAAAGAAAACTTCTTCCACAAGGACTACGAGGCAACACTCCTCGAAACCTATGGTAAGGATTACGAGAATCAGCTTGTAATCGAGGGCGGCGAGCTTGCTTCTTCAACAAACGATACAGCTAAATAATTTAACTTAATATTCAATAAAACAACGGCAATCGGAATTTAATCCGGCTGCCGTTGTTTGCTTATAGCTTGGTGTTTATTTTTTTTATTGTAATTTTTGTTTTGGTATATGATATAAGCCATATAAAGAAATATATTGTAATAAAAACACTGTAATAAATCAAAATCGAAATTACATTGTGCGGCATCCAATACAGAAAGTAGGCAACAGGAAATGTAGCTGTTGAATAAATCAATAAATGAGTAATTGTTTGCTTTATTAAACTCCACCTGTCTATTGTCCATATGACCGATGTACCGCCTAAAATTGCGCCGTATATCATACTTATAATTGTTTGAGCTATTACTGCATTTAATTCTGTTCCAAACAATTCAATTGTCTGCGGAACAACAGGGTAAAATTCTCCGTTTCCGATTATAACGGATGTGATTATTGTTATAAAATAACATATAAAAAATCCGACTGCCGCTCCGATTAATCCGCGAATTAATAGCTGTTTTTTAATACTCATTTTATACACCCAATCTTTCTTTAATTTTTGATACATATCTTCTTGAAACATATGTGCTTTTTCCGTTTTTAAACAGAACATAAACAGTTCCTGAAATTTTAAGATTAAATCTGCTGACTTTTTCTAAATTTATAATTTCTGATTTTGAAATCCTTACAAATTTATTATAATCAAGACTGTTTTCAAGTTCGTATAAACGCTGTGTAACCGTAAATTCTCCTCGATCGGTTACCGCAAAAACTTTACCGTTACTTGCGTAAATGTTAATAATGTCATTTTGGTTTATAATCGAAACATTATCTCCGCTTTTACCTGTAACAGTATTTTGTGTAGTACAGGAAAGCTTAGTTATGTATGATTTTATCTCTTCGGTTATTTGGTCGGTGTAAATGACGCATAACGGAGTTTTGTAATTGTTATCTATCTTTAATTCAACTTTCAAATTTTTACCTCCCCAACTTATTATGCTATTAGTTTACTATAATAAAAAATAAAATCAACCGTTTTTTTATATGCGGTTGATTTTATCGTTTAAGCGGTAGTATTCAGTTGTTGAAATTCAGTTTTTAATTTTAAATGTATGTCTGAAAATAAATCTTGCTGTCGGCAGGCTTTACAACTTTAAACGCAAACTCTTTCGCAAAACGGCTTGAAACAAAATATGCAAGCACGGTGTTGTACAGCGTCATACCGTATGCCGTAATAAATGCGGTAATTGCGGTAAAAAATAATAACTGCGGTTTTGTCTTTTGCATAAAAATCCTCCTGATTCGCAAAAAAAGGCAATAAATAAGCCATCCCGTCTGACATTGGAAAAGCGGCATTTATTGTCTTAGATTTGTGCTTTAATTTACTGTATTATTTTAAAATAGTATTGATGAATATTTATTTGTATGATAAGATAATGATAAGATTAGAGATGAGCAAAACGCAGGGATTGAAAACGAAGTATATAGCATACGGGAAAAAAAGCAAACACAAGTGCACAGCAAAGCAAGCCTTGAACAAAATGTTCAAAACTTACCTTGAAATATTAAGTTTTTCGAGCTAAGCAATTCTTTTAGCAGATTTTAAGCAACGAACAGAATGATTCGATTTAGTGATAAAAGCAGCATAAGCAACGGCAAGCAAAGCAATATGAGCAATGGTATTGAGATTTTTTGCAGCATTTTCACTGTGAACCCAAAGCCACTCCTGACCGGTCTGTTTGAAACGAGCATTGTATCGTTCAGCTTCGGTTCTAAGAGAATAAATTTTCTTAAAAGAGATACAGTCACGGTCAATGGAAAGTCTGTAATCATCGGGAACGGTAATATATTTTGTGCAGCCTCTATGTTTTTTACCATTGTTCCAATTTTTATGATTACAAGGGCAAACAACCGGATTTTGAATTTCTGAAGGGACAGCAATATTTTTGTCTGACTCTTCCTTCACTGCGACACTTTCCGTCCTTGTTCATAGCTAAAATCGGAATAGAATTTTGCTTTCGGTTGTGAAGTGAAAAGTGTAATATCCTGTAAAATTTCTTGACGATAGATAACAGCCAACCCCTTTCGTTGGTTTGTTGCAATTTAATTATACGATATTTGGTTGGCTGTTTCTATATTTTATAGTGATAAAATTAAAAAATGCCCTGCAAAAATCCAGTGTTTATCACACTTTTGGGGTTTTGCTCAGGGCTATAATAAGAATAATAAGGAGTGATATAATGGCTTCAACAATTGATGTAAAAAAGAAACAAGATTTAAAAAAATGGCTTGAAATGCCTTACAATAACAGAGAGCTAAGCTGGCTCGATTTTAACGCCCGTGTACTTGAAGAGGCTTTTGAAAAGGAAAATCCTATAATGGAAAGGTGTAACTTCCTTTCTATTACAGCGTCTAACCTTGACGAATTTTTTATGGTTCGTGTTGCAGGCGTACTTGATAATATTCATCGTGGCACAAATAAGCCCGACCCGTCGGGACTTACACCTAAAATGCAGATAAAAAAAATCAGTGAAAAAGTACATGCTTTTGCCGAAAAGCAGTACAACTGCTACAATCGTTCCATTATTCCGTCACTGAGAGCAAACGGTATTAACTTTGTTAAGGCAGATGAAATGACCGACGAGCAAAAAGCATTTGCAGACGATTATTTTCAGAGAGTGGTATTCCCTGTTCTCACACCGATGGCGGTTGACACAAGCCGACCTTTCCCATTGCTTGCAAACAAAAGTCTTAACATTGCAGTTCTGCTTACAAATGCAGAGGGAGAAGAATTTTATGCGCTTGTACAAGTGCCGTCAATCCTTCCGAGATTTTTGGAACTTCCCGCAAAAGGCAAGCGTGACTTTATAACCCTTGAAAGAGTTATTACTATTCACCTCGGCGAACTGTTTGAGCTTTATAACATCAAACAGTCGGCAGCTTTCAGAATCACAAGGGACTCTGACCTTGACATTGATGAGGACACGGAAGACCTTATGGAGGAAATTAAAAAATCCATTAAAAAGCGTCAGCGCGGTGTGCCTGTAAGACTTGAGTTTTCTAAAAAATGTCACAAGTCAATCCGCAAATTCCTTGTAGATGCATTGCATGTAACCGAGGACGAAATTTATGTACAGCACGGTCCGCTTGACCTTACTTTCCTTTCTAAATTTGCAAGAATAAAGGGCTGCGAAAAGCTCTGTTTCGAGCCTATTACACCTGTAAATCCGCCTGCCGAGTTTTACGATTGCGATGATATTTTTGAGGCTATCCGTGAAAAAGACAGACTTGTTCATCATCCGTATGAGAGTTTTGATGTGGTGGTTGACTTTGTCAAAAAAGCCGCAAAAGACCCGAATGTGCTTGCAATCAAGCAGACTTTATACCGTGTAAGCGGTAACTCTCCTATTGTTGCGGCACTTATTAAAGCCGCCGAAAACGGCAAACAGGTTACTGTACTTGTAGAACTTAAAGCTCGTTTTGACGAAGAAAATAACATTCAGTGGGCAACCAAGCTTGAAAAAGCAGGCTGTCATGTAATCTACGGTCTTACAGGTCTTAAAACTCACTGCAAAATCTGCCTTGTTGTACGAAAAGACAAAGACGGAATCCGCCGTTATCTGCATATGGGTACAGGTAACTACAACGACAGCACAGCGAGATTCTATACAGATATCGGTATGTTTACCTGCCGAGAGGAATACGGTCTTGACGCATCGTCATTATTCAACACACTTACAGGCTATTCTTTACCGCCCGAATACAATAAATTTATTGTTGCTCCTCAAGGTATGCGACCTTTCTTTGAGGAAATGATAAGAAAAGAAATCGAAAATGCAAAACAGGGACTTCCCGCATCAATCACTGCAAAGGTAAATTCACTTGTAGACCCTGCAATCATCTGCTTGCTTTACGAGGCATCGCAGGCAGGCGTAAAAATTGAGCTTATCGTGCGTGGTATTTGCTGTCTTATCCCCGGATTAAAGGGATGGAGTGAAAATATAAAGGTAATCAGCATTGTAGGACAACTCCTTGAGCACAGCCGAATTTTTAAATTTGAAAACAACGGCAATCCGCTCTACTACCTTGGCAGTGCAGACTGGATGCAGAGAAACCTTGACAGACGAGTTGAACTTGTGTTCCCTGTTGAGGACGAAGACATTAAAAACAGGCTTGAACAGATTTTAAAAGTTACGCTAAAAGACACGGTAAATGCAAGAATGCAGTTACCCGACACCACATATCACCTTGTAGATAAGCGTGGCAGAAAACGACTTAACAGCCAAAAACATTTTTCAAAACTTGCACAACAGGCACAAAATGCCGTTAAAAAACAGACATATGTAAGAACAGTAGGCACTCCTATGGTACCTGCAAAGGAAGGAGAAAAAGCAGAATGAAAAGAATCGGTATTTTAACAAGCGGCGGTGACTGTCAGGGACTTAACTCTACTATCCGTGCAGTCGCAAAAACACTTTATCAGAATTACGGCAATGACGGCGTGCAGATTATCGGCATTATTGACGGCTACCGAGGACTTATTTACAACGAAACAAGGATGATGAAGCCTGATGATTTTTCGGGTATTCTTACAAGGGGCGGTACTATTCTCGGCACATCAAGACAGCCGTTCAAACTTATGAGAGTTATTGACGAAAACAGCGTTGATAAAGTTGCCGAAATGAAAAAGAACTATAAGAAGCTTGAGCTTGACTGCCTTGTTGTTCTCGGCGGAAACGGCACACAGAAAACCGCAAACCTCTTGCGTGAAGAGGGCTTGAATGTTGTTTCTCTGCCAAAAACAATCGACAATGACCTTTGGGGTACAGATAAAACATTTGGTTTTCAGAGCGCCGTTGACATTGCAACAAATGTTATCGACTGTATTCACACCACCGCAACCTCACACGGAAGAGTTTTCATTGTTGAGGTTATGGGGCACAAGGTTGGCTGGCTGACTTTGTATGCAGGTATTGCCGGCGGTGCGGATGTTATTTTAATTCCGGAAATTCCGTACGATATTAATTCCGTAATTAATACAATTAAGAAAAGAACCGAAAGCGGAAAGAAATTTTCAATTCTTGCCGTTGCAGAGGGTGCAATTTCCAAAGAGCTTGCGGCTATGCCGAAGAAAAAAAGAAAAGCCGCTATGGCTGAAATCGCATATCCGTCAATCTCATACAAAATTGCAAAAGAAATTCAAGACGCAACTGGTCAGGAAACAAGAGTTACCGTACCCGGACATTTCCAGAGAGGCGGAAGTCCTGACGCATACGACCGTGTGCTCTCCACCCGTTTCGGTATTGCAGCTGCCGAACTTATCATAAACGGTGACTACGGCAAAATGGTTGCACTTGTAAATAATAAAGTAGTTGCAGTTCCGCTCGAAGAAATCGCAGGTAAACTTAAAGCCGTTCCTGCCGACCACGAAATAGTAGCCGCAGCAAGAAAGATGGGCATCTGCTTCGGCGACGAAAAATAATTAACAATTTGTGCTTGAAATGTTGAAAACTTTGGCAGTGTGAGTATTAACCTCACACTGCCGTTTTCTTTATTATATCGTTTTACAAAAACTAATCTTCCCCACCTTATCAAAACCAAAAAAATTGCCCGAAAAAGCAAAAATCTCATTTCAAAATCAATGAAATGAGATTTCTGCTAATATAAAAATCAAACTTCCAATTTCTTAACCACTGAAATAGAAACAATGTAAGAAACCACTAAATAAACTATAATACAAACTCCGCTTGTGAGTAATGTTTGTACCGAAATGTTATTTACTGCAAGGGTAGAAACCGCATTACCAAGCCATAAACAGCTTAAATTAATATGTAAGTATGAGCTGATTATCGAAATTCCTGTTGGCAAAGCCAAAAGAGCAAGCAACGAAACAACTATTGCAGGAGCGCTCTTTTTAAAGATTGAACACAGCATAAATAATATGCCGGCAAATGAGATAAGTCCAAACACAATGATAATTAATTGCGGAATAAACAGAGCGTATATTGAGCCGATGTTATGATATAAAGCGCTTGATACCGCAAAAACAGCAACTAAATTTAGGATTACCATAAAAAGGGTGCTGACAATAACCGCCATAAACTTTGCCGTAAAAATCGACTGTCTGCTGTAACCTCGTGAAATAATATTTTTCAATATGCCGTTGTCAAAATCATTGCAAATAAAGCTGCAAATAAACATTAGTATAAATACTGTAACGGGACTTGTTTTAAAAAATCCTATTGCACTGATAATACCGGACTCCGGTGATACTATTGCATATTTTGCGAAGATTGTAACGAAAACATACCGAATGAGCAAAGCAGGTAAATCAAACTAAGTGCAACCGATGCAAAAGTCCAAATATAAAAGCTATTGTTTTTGAAAAGCTTACGAAGTTCAAATAATAATAACCTTTTCATTTTATGCCCCTACCTTGCGTAAAAAGTATTCTTCAAGATTAATTGCGTGAATAGAAATCTGATTTACCGTAACACCATTTTCAACAAGATATTTATTAATTTGACCCGTTCTGTCAATCATTGAGTCAAGATAAACAGAGTTATTATAAATATGTAAAAGTAAAAGTGCAAGTGTAACAGATTTAAATTTTTCTGTTGCCTTAATCTTGCCTGAAGTATAGAGTAAAAGCATTGTAAATACGATTACAAGAGTAATGACTGCTGCCCACATAATTAAGCCTGAATAAGCGCCATTGTAGAAAACCGATATAGCTGCTATCAAAATGCCCTGACTAAGTGTGTAGAGTGTGCCTGTGATCGGAGTTGTGCGGCTTGCAAAAATTGCAATGAACGGTGTAATTAAGCCAACAATAGCCGCAACACCTACAACCATAATCTGTGGAATATAAAAGCCGAAAAATCCGCTTTGGATATGCTGACCGAACGCAAGCATCGGGGATAAAAATAAGAATAATACAAATCCGACAACTGTTGTTGCGAGGAAGTAAAGGGTCTTTATAAGGATACCCTTATAAGTAGCGCAGCTTGTGCTATCTGCTCTCTCGGCAGTATTTGTCACTTTTCTTAGTACAGGGTTTGATTTTAAAAATGTACTTTGCTTTTGCGGTTGTCTTTGGTTAAAAGTTGTGTTTGTCATAGTGGTTTCTCTTTTTTAATGAAAGTTTGATAAAAGTTTGTTTGATTTCTATTCCTCTATTATACATAAACAACCGTGACAATATAATGACAAATACGGACAGATTTTTAAAATTTTATAAATTATTATTAAAGCAAAAATTTATTTTACTTTAGAACAGATACTCCCCTTTTTCACTCTGTCGCCCAGCTAAAAATAAACAGAAACATAAATTTATGTTAAGTGAAGAATGTTTATCAGCAATATCCACACCATACCGTAATATGTAACCACTGCCACGAGGTCATTTACTGTTGTAATTAACGGGCCTGATGCTACTGCCGGGTCAATTTTTATTTTGTTAAAAAACATGGGAACAAGTGTGCCGATTAAACTTGAAATTACCATAGATGCTAAAAGCGAAAAACCAACGCAGCCCGATACAATGAACGAGTAGCCGATATCATTTGCTTTTATAAAGAAAATGTATAGGCCCACAAAAACAAATGCCATTGCGCCAAGCAAAACTCCATTTAAAAAGCCGACTTTCATTTCTTTGACAGTGAGCTTTATTTTGTCTTTAGCTGTCAGGTTTTCATCCATAAGCACTCTTATTGTGACGGCAAGCGACTGAGTACCTACATTGCCTGCCATATCTAATATAAGCGACTGAAAACATATTACAATGGGAATAACGGCTACCACAGTTTCAAAAACTCCAACAACAGACGATACGCCCATTCCGAGAAAAAGCAAAATAATAAGCCACGGCAGTCTTTTCTTAGTACTTTTAAAAACCGTTTCATTCAAGTCTTCTTCCGCCGTCAAACCACCGAGCTTTGCGTAATCCTCGCCCATTTCTTCATCAACTACCTGCACAATGTCATGCGCCGTAATAACTCCGAGAATATGCTTTTTATCATCAAGTACAGGAATAGAGTCCTCGGCATAATCCTTTAACTGTTCAATACAATCCGTTATTTTTTCGTGCGCCTTTACAAACGGGTATGATTTTGTAATTAGGTCATCAAGTTTTTGGTAATCTCTTGCAATAATTAAATCTTTTAAATCAATTGCGCCGTAAAAACAATTATTTTCATCAACGGCATAAATCGTATTGATATTGTCATTCTCGCCTGCTTGAGAAATCAATTCGTGAGTTGCATCTTTTATAGAAAGATTTTTGCTGATTACAATATAGTTTGTTGTCATTTCACTGCCGATTTCATCATCGGCATAAGACAAAATCATACGGACATCTTGTTTTGCATCATTATCAAGCAATGCAACAATTCTTTTCCTGTCGTTTTCATTCAACTTTTCAAGAATATCAACTGCATCGTCGGAGTCCATTTCCGAAATAAGATTTGCTACTTTATCAGAGTTAATCTCTTTAATATACTCCTCGGAGTTTTCAATATAAGAAAAAATTTCAGCCACAAGCTCAACGCCTAAAACGGGATACAGCTTTTTTCTTTCTTCCGCTGTCATTTTCTCTAAAGCGTCTGCAATGTCGCCCGTATGATAATCAGATATTTTTCTGATAAGCTCATCCTTAGAAAGTCCACTTCTAAAAATTTTTACGATTTCGTCTGCATAAATTGGTTTGTTTAATACCTTATTTGTCATACTATTACCTCCTATCAGCCTAAAAAATGGCATAAAAATACCACCGCTATCCATAGCAGTCTAACAATTAATTGTTGTGCAGTATAGAATAGTATTCGGTGGAACAGAAATAATATTTAATTGCAAGGCAATATACAGCTGTCAGAATTTAACAGACAGCTTTTTGTATTTATGTATTTCCATAACACCTTTATGAATACTTCGATCAAAACTACCACAACTGTCCATTAAATCTCACCTCCGCTTATTTTCAATATTAATTTAACACCAAATAGCTTATATGTCAATACAATATAGGCAATTTTACACTATTCTTGCATCCTGTATACACAAAAAAAGATTGCAGATTTTGCTCTGCAATCCTTTTGAATATGATTATAACTTTTACGAATTATGCGATATAAATCTGTAATTCGGTTGCGTCAAGAATATCAAGTTGGCCGTCGCCGTCCATATCAGCAGCGCCAAACCAAGACTTGTTTGTAACATCAATAAGCGGATTTTTATCGTCGTTTGAAATGTGAATCTGCAAGTGTGTAACATCGTTTACATTTACAACTCCGTCGCGGTTTACATCGCCCTTTATGATAGTTTCCTGCTCGCCGCCGTCCGAAATATAGAACGACTTTGTGCTTTCAGCTATACAGCCGTCTGAATCAATAGCCTTTACAGACAATGTGTATGTGCCTGCATTATTTGCTGTAAAATTGTATGTATTGTCAGATGAAGTCTTTACAGTTGCACCGTTTACCGCAAACTCGTAAGTAACATTGCCATGGTTGTTGTATGGCTCTGCTTTAAGCTCGAGTGCTGTGCCAACAGGCTGAGATGAGCTCTTGTCTGCGCCAAAGTTTACTTCAAACTCTGCCTCCTGAACCTGTGTATCAGGGAGGATCTTGCCAAGTCTTGCAAGCGGAACTGTAATGTTGTCTATATCCTCTTTTTCGTGTGAAGTAGACGGATCGTAGCTGTATTCAACATCTGCAACATCAAGCATTGAGGGGTCGTGTGGAAGTGTATCCATACCCGAAGTACCGTATGTGAGAATCTGCATTGCGCCAATGCCCTGAGTTTCTACATAATTTCTGTCGATACCGAGTGCAGAGTAAGGAATAGCAACCTCATAAACATAACCGTAGTTTTTCTTGTAGCCGAGTTTAAAGAAATCAACCCAATTTGAGTTAGGGTCAGTGTTGTCGCCTAAAGTTCTGTCGCCCCTTACTTCTCTTACACCGTAGAGAGTTTCGCTCTTTGCGCCGTTTGCAAATTTAATTTTGAATCCGTTCCGGTTATCCTGTGCCTGATAGCTTGTTACGCCAATCGGAACTCTTGTATCATAATCAAACAGGTATGTTCCGTCCGTATCCTGAACATCAGCCTTGAAGATTGATGCGCCGCCGTTTGAATTGTTTGAATCGAAAGCAACAAGTGTGTCAATGTGAGTTGTAAAGCCTACACCGCCGTCTTTTGCTACGCCGCCGTCACAACCCCATACAAACGGATTTGTGTAAACAGAGCCGTTTTTGTTTGTGCCTACTGCCTTGCCTGTTGCCTGCTTGCTTGGGTCTATTGAAAGCGCAATATACATTGGAATACTGTTTCTCCAAGGGCGAGCCTCATTTGATGCCGCAAAATTATCGTTCGGAGAAGTAATGTATGTTGTATTTGCCATTTCCCACATAAAGTAGAGGTTTTCATCGTCCCATGCGCCATAGAGAGCGTATGCGTCCCACGGCTGCTCATGCATTGAAGATGGCATATATGCTCGGGGGTCATCGTTTGCTGTACCCTGAGCAATAATCATTGAGCTGTCCCAATCGCTTACATCGCCGTCAACAGAAATTGTCTTGTATTTACCCAGCTGCATATTCGGGTTTGTTCCGTAATAGCCGCTTTCGGGAGCTGTTGTGTGTCCGTCCGAGTCAGCAGAAAAAGTTGTTTTGCCTGCTGTAAATGTTTTGTTGTAAGTGAAAGTCTGTGTTGTTTCAACACCGTCATCGCCTGTTGCTGTAAGCACAAGAGTAATTTCGCTGTTACCGATTTTACCCTCGCCTATTTCAATAATTGTGCCGTCGGTATAAGATTTTTTTGCCGAACCGTCAACAGAATAGTATCCTACTGAGGCATTTTTTAGTCCGAGCTGAACCTGCAAAAATTCTGATGAAAAGCTTGTACCGGAGGCTTTGTAAACAATTCCGTATCCATGAGAATCAGGCTTGCCGTAATCTACCCACTGCTTTGCGGCTGTGAGGAGCTTGCACTGACCTGCCTTTAAAGAAAGTCCGCTTGCCTTTGGATACTGCTCCTTGCCCTCGTCCTTTTCCTTGCCGTTATTAAAAATAATGCTTTCTGATTTATATGCTGAAGTAAAGCTTGCCTTGTAAAGTCCGTCATCAGTTGCGCTCATCAGCTGACCCGGCCATTTGGCATTCTCTTTTGTGCCATAGGCATAAATATAAACATTTTCCCAATTAAAAACCGAATTATCAAAATATACCTCTGAGCCGTCTGCTGCGGCAGCCGCCGAAACAGCTGTTATCACCATGGCAGACATAATGATAGCTGCACTAAGCAACAAACTTATAATTTTTTTGCTTGTTTTCATAAAAAATCAACTCTCAAATTCAAACTTTATTTAAAATTATATCATTGGCTCATTTTATTTGCAAGAATAAAAAAACAATTTTGTTTACTTGACCAAAGAGTATAAATGATTTTTGAACAAAAAAGCAAGACATATGACTTATTGTATAAATCATATGCCTACATTTTATATAATATTTTTATTACTTATATAGCTATCCTTTATATATGCGTTTCCACTTGCCTGTTCTGTACTCCAAAAAGGATATAACCCAATTTGAAAACCAACCGATCGGCACTGCAATCCATACCATTTGCAAGCCGAAAATCGGTGCAAATGCCATTGCAACAAATACTCGGATAAACAGATTCACAAAATTTGCGACTGTAAACATTTTCATATCTCCAGCACCTCGCAAAAGTCCGTCAACTGCCATTTTAAAGCCGATAAAGCAGAAAAACCAGCCCATAAAGCTGAGGTAACCGCAGCCTGTATTCATTGCGGTTATTGTGCCGTCATCACCAAGGAACATTGACACAATCTGACTGTTAAACGGCTCTATAAGGATAATGAGCAAGAGAGAAAAAGCAACTACAAGAATATTAGCGGCGTGGTAACCCTCAATAACTCGCTTTTCATTTTTTGCGCCCAAATTCTGCGCCGTATAGGAAGACACCGCATTGTTTATGCTGCTAAAGGGAACTGTGCAAAGCGATTCCACTCTTATTGCGGCAGAATATCCTGCGAGAGCCTCCGAACCGAAGCCGTTTACCACCGACTGCACAAGCATCATTCCGATTGATACCGTTGACTGCTGAATAATTGACGGAAAAGCAATTTTTGCCATAGGCAAAAGCTCACTCTTTTCAAAAAATTTTGCACGACCTATGTTGAGCTTTTTAAACTCCCACACAAGCACTATGAATGATAATACAACCGAAATTCCTTGTGCAATAAGTGTTGCCCAGGCAACGCCCGTTACACCCATACTGAAATTTTTTACGAGCAAAAGGTCGAGCGCAACATTGAACACAGATGAAAAAATCAAGAAATACAGAGGTATTTTTGATTTTCCTAGCGCATTAAACATTGCCGACAGCACATTATACATAAATAGAAACGGCAAGCCTGCAAAATAGATATTCAGATAATCTACCGCCATATCGAGCACATCAGGCGGAGTGTTGAGCGCCATAAGAATAAGTCGGCTTAACACAAGCCCTATAATTCCGAGTAAAATACTCAGCGCCGTAAATGCGATTAGAGCGGTATAAACGGCTGTTTTTGTCTTTTTGTAATCCTTTGCGCCAAAATATCGGCTGACTATTACAGACGCACCGATTCCGCCTCCTATTGCCACGCAAATAAATATATTTGTAAGCGAATATGACGCACCAACCGCCGCCAAGGCTTTTTCGCTTACAAACCGCCCCACAATAGCCGAGTCTGCCATTGTATATGTTTGCTGAAAAATATTGCCTATAATAATCGGCAACGCAAACACAAAAAGCGCATACATCGGCTTTTTCTTAACCAAATAATCGTTATCCACATAAATCACCTATCCGCAGATATTATAACATAATCTGCCGGAAAAAGGAATAAATGAATTGTGACTTAACGCATAAGTTGTGTTTATTTGCGGCAACAAAAGAAAGTATCATTGTTAAATATTTATCGTTAAAACTTTGTCAATTTGCACAAAGGATTGTTAAGTATTTGTCAATAGTTTAGTTAATATTTTAACACAATTTTTGTGCTTTTTGCTTAATCTTGATAATGTTTTTTATTTACTCATACAAAATTAGCAAAAAGCCATTGTGTATTTAAACAAAGAATTTTTTTAAACTTCTGTTATTTTACCTCTATACCTCGGCATAAAATTGTTGTATAATATAGCCAAAGCAAACAAGAAATTGCTTAGTGTTTTTATTGAAAGGAATGACTTTTATGAAATTTGAAACAATTCTTGCCGAAAGAAAGAATAAGGCTATATATAAAGATGGCGATAAGACCATTAAGGTTTTTGACGAATCTTTCCCAAAATCAGATATACTCAACGAGGCACTCAATCAGGCCCGTGTAGAGGAAACAGGATTAAACATTCCGTCATTACAGGAAGTTACAAAGATTGACGGCAAGTGGGCAATTATTACCGACTATATTGAGGGCAAAACACTTGCTCAGCTTATGGAAGAAAATCCCGACAAGCTCGACGAATATCTTGAGTTATTCGTAAATCTTCAGATCGAGGTTCTCTCAAAGAAAGCTCCTTTGCTCAACAAGCTAAAAGATAAAATGCTCCGCAAGATTTCGGAAACAGGTCTTGACGCAACAACAAGATATGAGCTTTCTACACGCTTAAACGGTATGCCTAAGCATACAAAGGTTTGCCACGGCGACTTTAACCCAAGTAATATTATCATTACTGCTGACGGCACACCGTATATTCTCGACTGGTCGCACGCAACTCAGGGCAACGGCTCTGCTGATGCTGCAAGAACATATCTTTTATTCAAGCTCAACAAACAAGACGATCTTGCTGAAAAATACTTAAAGCTCTTCTGCGATAAGACAGATACAGCTCGTCAGTATGTTCAGGAATGGCTGCCAATTGTAGCCGCTTCTCAGTCTGTTAAGGGCAAAGAAGAAGAGCGTGAATTTTTACTCTCATGGGTAAATGTTTGCGATTACCAGTAATTTTTAAATTCATAAGTTTTAAACTCCTTTAATTAATTCTCCTTACTTTCTAATTCCCGAATAAAAAATGCTCCTGTTCATAAAATAGAACAGGAGTATTTTTTTGAGGTGATAAATATGTCAAGCGTACACAAAGTAAATTACAAGCAGCTTGCAATAAGTCTTGCAATCAGTCTTGGAACAGGTGTATTGTCGGGAATAATTACAATGATGGGAATGGACGATTTTAAAAGTGCAAACAAACCGCCACTCACCCCACCCGACTACCTCTTTCCTATTGTGTGGACAATACTTTTTATTCTTATGGGAATATCAGCATATATTATATATCGAAGTGACGCACTTGAAAAGAGCAATGCGCTTATAGTATATGGCATACAGCTGCTTGTAAATTTTTTCTGGCCGATATTTTTCTTTAATATGAGCGCCTATTTATTTTCATTTATATGGATAATTATTTTGTGGCTGCTGATTATCTTTATGATAAAAATGTTTTATCCGATAAGCAAAACAGCCGCATTGCTGCAAATACCGTATTTAATATGGGTAACCTTCGCAGCATATCTCAACTTCGGAGTTTTTCTGCTTAATTAAGGTGTAAGATTTTGACCTTTTTAAAACTACAAAAGCCACTTATATGATGGCAACACCTCATTTGTCATTTTTTCTCAAGGGGAAAACTGTATAATTTTAGTTAATCTTCTTAAAGGCTCAGGGCAGTGCTCATATGAACACTGCCCTTTGCAAACTATTATTTAGAGTTGATTATGAAACTTGTTATCTGATTAATTATAAAAGAGTTTTAAGATAGTCGCTTATCTCTTTTTCTGTGGTCATTGCAAGTACCTTTTCAGCTACCTTGTCTGCCTCTGCCTTTGACCATGTAGAAATAGTCTTTCTCACCTTTAATACCGATGGAGCGGAAACGCTGAATTCTGTAAGTCCGAATGACATTAATAGCGGCACCATCATCGGGTTAGCCGCTGCCTCGCCGCACATACCCACAGAAATATTATTCTTGTTTGCGCAATCAATAATATACTTAATGCCCCTTAATACACTTGGCTGTAACGGAGAATACAGATATGCAACATCGTCATTTCCTCTGTCGCAAGCCATTGTATAACCCGTAAGGTCATTTGTACCAATGCTGAAAAAGTCGGATTCTTTTGCAAGAATATCAGCAATCATAACTGCCGCCGAGGTTTCTGTCATAATGCCTACAGGGATATTTTCGTTAAATTCTACTCCCTGTTCCCTAAGTTCAGCCTTAACCTCTTCAACAAGAGCCTTGCCCTCTCTAAGTTCTTCAATGGCTGTAATAAGCGGGAACATAATTCTTACATCGCCAAAAGCGCTTGCTCTTACAATTGCACGGAGCTGTGTTTTAAATAAATCCTTGTGCTTTAGGCAATATCTGATTGCTCTGAAGCCCAAGAAAGGATTTTCCTCTTTTTTAAGTCCGAGATAAGGAATTTCCTTGTCGCCGCCGATGTCAAGAGTTCTGATAATAACAGGCTTTCCCTTTAATGTAAGCGCCGCCTTTTTGTAAGCGTCAAACTGCTCGTCCTCTGTAGGCAAAGCGGTTCTGTCCATAAATAAAAATTCAGTTCTGAACAAACCAACGCCCTCGCCGTCTGCCTCAACCGCCTTTATTGCGTCCTCCGGCTTGCCGATATTGCAGAAAAGCTCGTATTCCTCGCCGCTCAAAGCCTTTGTACCCTTACCCCTAAAGTTTTCAAGTTCTTTGCGCTCTTTAAGAAAATTAATTCTCTTTGTATTGTACTCCTGAATGGTAGCGTCATCAGGCTCGTTGATAACAACGCCCTCGCTGCCGTCAACTATTACATATTCGCCTGCCGACAGCTTTGACACTGCGCCGTTTACGCTTAGCACGGCGGGAATTTCAAGTGCCCTTGCAAGGATAGCCGAATGAGATGTTTTGCCGCCCGTTTCTGTAATAATGCCGACAATGTTTTCTTTGTTGATGCCTGCTGTCATTGACGGAGTAAGCTCTTTTGCAACAACTATTGTGCCCTTTGGCGCTGCCGAGAGTTTAACCTCTTTTACACCGAGCAAAATGCTTAGCATACTTGTTTTTAAATCCTTAACATCAGCTGCTCTCTGCTGTGTCAGCTCGTCATCTGTGGCAGAAAACATCGTAATAAACATATCGCACATATACTCAAGTGCAGCCTCGGCACACTGACCGTTGTCAATGAGTTTTTCAATTTCACCGCACATATATGGGTCTTTCATCATCTGAATGTGACCCTCAAGAATTTCTGCCTCTTTTTCGCCTGCCGACGCCTTTAGTGTTTCTGCCTGAGCGGCGGTATTGTCGCAGAAAATCTGAACTGCATTTCTGAAACGCTCAACCTCTGCCGCTGTATCAGTAACAGTAACATTGTTATATTCAAGTTTTGTTTCTTCAATAATCATTACTCTTCCGAGTCCGATACCCTCGGAAGCGGGTGTTCCGTGTAACATAACCTCACCTGCTTTCAAATTTTAGTAAGAAAGCGTGCCGCAAGACACGCTCCCGTTTTTATTCACCGAGTCCGCTTTCAATAAGCTCTACTGCCTTTGCAAGAGCCTCATTTTCGTCAGGACCGTTACATTCTACTACAAATTCACTGCCGCACTTAATGCAAGCCGCAATAATATTTAAAAGACTTTTTGCATTGATTTTGTTTGAGTTGAAATCAATTGTAACATCACTCTGGAACTTTGCCATTGCTGTTGCGAAAACCGATGCGGGACGCATATGAAAACCTGATGCATTATTTAATGTAAGTTTTTTTGATACCATAATAGAAAACCCCTTTATAATAGTTTTGTGTTAGACAGGGAGGGCTACTCCCTGTCTGAATTAAGTTTATTTTATCATATTTTAAGAAAGAATGGAATATTTTTTGTGAAATTTATTTAACTTTTTTAATCTCTCTGTTAAGAGGTTTTTTAAGAAGTGCAAGCATAAACATACCGATTACCGCACCGATTGCAAGAGCAAGGAGGTAGAAATACCATGTACCCTGCATTGTTGCGA
>ERZ1106943.977-NODE-977-length-32677-cov-5.688523_pt1 | contig 32677 bp, 35 predicted proteins | sample MGYA00403671_ERZ1106943 | MGnify/ENA primary metagenome ERZ1106943 (study PRJEB35170, sample SAMEA104062427) | human gut metagenome | biome: human gut; feature: human-associated habitat; material: faeces | place: Denmark | collected 2012-06-14 ...
TTCCTTATGGCTTTATTATTTTTTTATGAGTTTATTCTGACATGATTACATTAAATGTTGTAAATGTGTACCAAAAGTGATACAATAATATTGAGGATATTATATATGAACAATATTAAAACAGAAACACTACATGTTAGATTATCGCCAAGCATTAAAACCGAAGCTGAAGAAATATTAGAAGAAATGGGGTTAAATATGTCCTATGCAGTATCTATGTTTCTTAAACAAGTAATTATAAAAAGAAAGATTCCTTTTGAAATTGAATTGAAATCTGACGATGTCATAAAAAGAGAAGAGGAATTAGCGTTTGCAATCAATGCGACAGGTGGTAAAGAAATATCACCTAAACTTAAACGTATTATTCATTTATACGCAAATGGTGATATTGATTATGAAACGGCTTGCTTTGCAATTAATAGATGTTTTTAGGTGCTATATATGAAAGATATTTACGTTTATGAAGGAACAAATGTTCTAAAAAATAAAAGAGACATTAGAAACAATGAGGATTTAGATCAATTTGAAAATGCAATGACATCATTAGCAATAATTAATATAAATCGTAGTTTTAAATTTAATGATTTAAATGATATTTATGAAATTCATAAGGTGTTATTTGAAAATGTTTATGATTGGGCTGGAGAAATAAGAAAAATCAACATATATAAAGAAGAACCTGTATTAGCAGGTTTATCTGTACAATATGAAGATTACAATAAGATTAAAAGAAGCATAACAAATCTAAATAAGAAATTCTTAAATACCCAATGGGAAGAACTAAGTAAAACTGAAATAGTTGATAATATAGTTAGATTCTTTTCTTCGCTTTGGCGAATTCACCCATTTAGAGAAGGCAATACTAGATCGGTTTCCACTTTAATGTTTCTATTTATAAGAAATATGAATTTAAAACTTAATCAAGATTTTATTAAAGAACATGCAAAGTATTTTAGAAATGCATTGGTGCTTGCTAGTATAGGTGAATACAGTGAATATGAACATATAACTAATTTTTTAAAAGATGCTATTTCATATAAAACTATAGATTCAGCTAAATACAAAACAATTAAGAATTACGAAGTAGACAAATACCAATACAATTATCACAGTTATAAAAAAGATTGAAGATTAAATAAAAGAACAAATTTATTTGAGATGAACATATGAAACCAAATCCAAATAGCAAATATCCAATTCAAGGGTACGAAAAAGAAATATATTGTAAACCAACAATCAAGAATCCAAATATCATTGTTGGTGATTTTACCTATATTGCCTATTCTGAATTTGAAAGTCATGTTACTAATTTTTATTCATGGAGCAGATATAAACTCATTATTGGTAAGTTCTGCCAGATTGCTACTGGTGTTGAATTTGTGATGAATGAAGGTGGGTGAAAATGATGGATTATAAAACAGAACATTACATCTTTCATTGCGTTAATAATGAAATAGCTGAAAATGACATTGAAATTATTGCAAAAACACAAGAAGAAGCCTATGAAGCTATTACTAAAACTTTAAATGTAAAATATGAAACGATAATTAATTATTATTTAGTTAACACACCTGAAGAAGTGACAAAACTAACTCAATATCCTTATCCTGTAAATGGATTAGCGTGTTTTTCAACTAAAAGTATTTATGCTGTTTATAATGATGAAATAAAGTGTATTGGTCCACATGAAGATGCACATTTAATATCAGAAACATTTGGAATGTCAGATTTAGATTTTTTATGTGAAGGATTAGCAATGCATTTTGATAAGTGTTGGTGGGGAATAGATAATTATTTATGGTGTAAATATTATATGGATGAAGGTGTTTTTCCTAATATTATAAAACTATTAAACAATAAAGAATTTAATAAAATTGATTGTTCATTATCCTACCCTGTCGCGGGAGCATTTACCTCTTATTTGATTGAAAACTTTGGAATTGAAAAATATAAAGGCTTTTATATAAATAATCTAAATTCTAAAACTATTTCTAATCAAGAATTAGAAACAATTGTAAATGAATTTATTGATATGATAAAGCATATAAATATGAATGCTATTGAAAAAGCACGAATAAAAGTGATATATGAATCTAACATTATATAGAGATTATTTATATTCTTGAATTTGCTTTTATGTTCTATAACCCCTTATAACCACTTGATACATTTTGACTAAGGGGGTAATAAACTTATAATATTTCTTATAAGTTTTTATTTATGAAAAAAATTACAAAGTTTGATAAGTTTTCAAATTGTATAAAAAAATTGTTATTAGAAATTGTTAGTATTTAATGACAATTTTCATATATTCTCTTCATGAGAGAATATCAGAATTACTAATCGGAAATAATCTTTTGTAATAGGGTGCCTTTTTACTACCACTAATTTATATTAGTGATAGAAATAAAGGAAGGATTAATAGTTATCAATAAGTGATTTCTATTTATGTAGGATTAGTAAAATGAAAAGAGAATTTCAATTATCATGTGAATCAACTGTGGACTTACCATATTCTTATGTGAGTGGTAGAAACATTAAGGTGCTTTTTTATACTTATCTTGTTGATGGAAAAGAATTATTAGATGATATGGGACAAGATGAAAATACCCTTAAACAATTTTATAAATATTTAGATGAAGGGAAAATTCCTTCGACATCACAGCTTAATGAATTTCAATATGAAGAGTTTTTTAGAAATGTTTTAGAAAGTGGAAAAGATGTATTTCATATTTGTTTTGGTACAGGAATGACAGGTTCATACTTTAATGCTATAAAAGCAAAAGATAAATTACAAAATGAATATAAAGATAGAAAAATTATTGTCATAGATAGCTTATGTAGTTCATCAGGATATGGTATGCTAGTAGATGATGCTAAAGATATGTTTGATGAAGGAGTGGATTATGAAGAAATTATTAAATGGCTTGAAGAAAATAAAAATAGAATTCATCATCAATTCTATTCCACAGATTTAAAATATTATCGTCGAACAGGTCGAATGTCTGGGCCAGTAGCAAGTATTGCCTCAGTATTAAAAGTGAATCCTATTATGCGTCTTAATAACAAAGGAAAAATAATTGCTTATGATAAAGCAATTGGTAAAAAATCTGCGATTAAGAAAACATTAGATACTATGGAACTTCATTGCGATAATGGTAAAGATTATAGTGGGAAATGTTTTATTTGTCATTCTAATAACTTAGAAGATGCTTTATTAACCAAAGAAAAAATTAAAGAAAGATTTCCATATATTAAAGGCGAAATAAAAGTTTGTGATATTGGACCAATTATTGGATCTCACGCTGGTCCAGGTACAATTGCGGTATTCTTTCATGGAGATGAAAGAGTAGAATAAAATTAATAACAGGAGGATATATGAAAAAAATCGAAAAGATAAAAATGTCAGAAAAAATTAAAAACATTATTCTTATTTTATTAGGTAGTGCGCTTGTGGCATTATCTAACTCTATATTTATTGTTCCATTTAATCTTGTAAAAGGCGGAATGACATCAGTAGCGATGATGGTGTCTAATCTTCTATATCCATTAACAAATACAAATACTACTGATATTGTTTTATGGATTATAAATATTGGACTTTGGTTTGTGGCATTATTTTTTATAGGTAAGAAGTTTGCTATGTCCACACTAGTTGGCACAATTGGTTATTCAGTGTTTATGTCATTATTCTTAAGATTGGACTTAGTTAGTAAGTTTGGACTTATGAATTATTATGAAAGTGGAGATCCAACTGCAAAACTAATTTTATTTGGCTTAGCGGGCGGCGTTATTGATGGATTTGGGGCTTCACTTTGTTTTATGGGTAAAGGTTCTACCGGTGGAAGTGATGTTATTTCAGTATCATGTGTTAAATATTTAAATATGAAACAAGATGTAGCGACATTAAGTATTGATGTAATTACTATTGTACTTGGCTTTATTATATTTCAAAGTTGGGAAAGTCTTTTGGTAGGTATATTATCAGCTTTAATAACTTCTGTAGCTATTAAAAATATTTATGGTAAATATAACTCAATTTATATTATTGATATTTTAACTACGAAAGTTGATGAAATTCAAAGAATAATATCGGATGAATTTCATGATACAAGTACCATTTATATAGTGGAAGGCGGCTTTTCTAAAGAGCCAAAAAAAGTTGTTCATTGTGTATTAGTATATAAAGAAGCTAAAATGCTTAAAGCAATGGTTCCAGAAATTGATAAAGATGCTTTCTTAACAGAATATGAAACAACATCAGCGTATGGTGGGTCAACTTATGATGCATATATATCAGATAAAACTAAAGAAAAAATACTAAAAAAATTAAAATAAATTTATTTGTTGTTTTAAACTTTTTATGAGTGTATTGAAAATGTTGAATATTGAATTAAATTTCAATATCCACATTTTTATTATTCAAACTAATATAAATGATTACGTAATTGATTTAAAAAAATGATTGTTATGAAAATTTTATTCATTTTTGATACAAAACTATTTAAACTCTAATGGTTTTTGTCATTCCTCAAGTTTATAATGAACTTGATATCTTTTAAAGGCGGAATTTAAATGAAAAAGTATGATGTTATAGTTTGTGGCGGGGGTATTGCAGGCGTAAGTGCAGCAATATCTGCGGCAAGAATGAATCAAAAAGTTTGTTTAATTGAAAGAAGTGCTTTGCTTGGTGGATTAGCCACAATTGGATTAATTCATTGGTATGAGCCTTTATGTGATGGCTTAGGAAATCAAATGATTTATTCTAACGCGGAAGAACTTTTACGATTGGCAATTTCACATGGCTATAATACTTTAGAGGATAGCTGGTTATATAAAAATAGTGATAAACATAATAAAAGATATGCTTCTTGGTTTGATCCTAATTTGTTTGCTTTATCACTTACTAGATTATTAGATGAATTACATGTAACTATTTATTTTGAAAGTCAAATTAGTGAAGTACATATGAAAAATAATTCATTGACTTCGATAGATATTTATACTATTGAAGGAAAAATTAATTTACGTGCTAAAACATTTATTGATGCAACAGGTAGTGCTTATATATTTAAAAAGGCTAAGTTAAAAACAAAAAATGGTGCAAATTATTTAACTTATGCAACCTCCACATATAAAAATGGATTAAAAAAACCAGTATTCCAATATAGCGGTGCTTCTTTATCTGGTAATAATCAACCAGAAAATGCACGTATTTTTTCTAATGCTAATCAAAAAGATGTTAATGAATATTTATTACTTGGACAAAAACTTTGTTTAAAAGAATATGAAAGTAGTAAGTTAGCGGATGTCTCTATTTTGCCATCTATGATTCAATTTAGAAAAATATCTACCATAGTTGGTGATTATCAATTATCTAAAGATGATTTATATAAAAGACACGAAGATTCCATAGGTGTTATTGGTGTATTTGATAAACCAGGTGAATGGTATGAGTTACCAATAGGAATTTTAAAAAATAGTAGTGTATCAAATTTATTTGCGGCAGGAAGAATTGTATCTTGTCTTGATGATGAAGCTTGGGAAGCAACAAGAGTAATACCTGTTTGTGCACTTACTGGTGAAGTTAGTGGCTTATTAGCAAGTCTATATAATAAAAATAAAAGCCTAAACATTAGTGATGTTCAGACTTTATTAGAAAAAAGAAATATTAAATTACATTATTAATTTTTTAAGCTAGGGAACTCTAAGGTAATAGTGGTTCCCTTATTTAATTTAGATTCGAGATTTAATTTGATATCATATTTTAAACAAATATGTTTAACAATCGATAATCCTAAACCGCTACCTTGACTAGTAGTGCGAGTTTTATCGACTTGATAAAATCTTTCAAATACACGTGTTTGATTTGCTTTACTAATTCCAATTCCTTGATCTTTAATAATAAATAAATTATCAGCAATTTTAATATTAATTTCTGAATTATTATTTGAATACTTAATTGCGTTATCAAGTAAATTAGAAATAAGATGAATTAAATCTTTTTCCGAAATTTTCGTAATTAATGATTCTAAAGAACTAACTATCACAATATTTTTAGAATCGGATTTAATTTTGTATGATTCGATTATTTTTTTAGTTACATCCGCTAAATCGTTAGTTTCGTTATTAGAAATTTTTTCACTTTCTAAAGAAGATAAATTTAGCATATCAATAACCATTTCATTCATTCTTTTAGCTTCATTCATTGTTCTTTTACAAGCATCAATGATTTCTTCTTTATTATCGATAATACCTTCTATTATCATTTGTTGATAACCGATGATAGAAGTTAAAGGACTTTTCAATTCATGAGAAGCATTAGCGAAGAAGTCTTGCTTTGCTACTTGGAGTTGATGCTCTTTACTAATATCATAAAAGAAGATTAAAATCCCATATTTATTTGCATCTAATTCTTGATAATTTAATATACTAATTTGATAAACATAGGTAGAGCCATTTTCGGATATTTCAATGTTTTTAGCAACTTTTAAGTTCTTAACATCTTCAATTGCTTTTTGTAAATCTAAGGAACGAATAAAGTATAAATAATTTAATTCATCATTATAATTTAATACTTTTTTAGCAGCTTTATTAATTAAAATAACATTAAGATTATCATCTAATAAAATAAATCCTTGATTCAAATCATCAATAATTGCTAATGTTTTATTTTTTTCGTTTTGAATTTCTTGAATATTCTTATTAATAATTGTTTGAATTTCATCAACTTGATTAGATAAAACATTGATATCTGCATCTACATAATTTATGTCTTGTCCAGCAATTAAAGATAATTTATTTATTTCGTTTTTAAGAGGTAACAATGATTTTTTAATAATATGATTAGAAATTATAATGGATAAAATTAAAACAAAAATAAGAGCAATACTTCCATAAATTAATAATTGCCTAATTATGATATTGGCATCACTTTCTGGAATAGCAATACGCACATAATTGTTTGAATCTTCACTAGCGATATAATACATATTTTTATGTAAAGTAGAAGAATAGCGGCAAGATATTTTTCCTAAATGTACAATCTCTTCACGGGTTAAATGATTTTCTTCAGTCGAACTTTCATTATCAAATAACACATTTCCGTTTTTATCAATAATCGTAATACGGATATTATTATTTCCTTCAAAGTACTTTAATAAATCATTCTGATTACTCCCCTCATAAATATTACAAGTTATATTTAGATATTCTTTAAGTTCTGAGGTTGTCTTTTTATAGTTGGAATTACTTACAATAACAAAAGAAGAGATAAGTAAAGTAAATAAAGCAAAAAATACAATGAGAATATTACTTATAATTAATTTCTTTTTCATAAGTCAATTTTATACCCAACACCATAAATAGTTTTAATAATACTACCATCGATGTCATTAATTTTCTTTCTTATGCTTTTAATATGCATATCTATAGTTCTAGACTCATAATCATAACTACTTGGCCCCCAAATATGTGTGAGCAAATCATCTCTTGATACTACTTGGTCACTTTTAGTTAATAAATAAAGTAAGATATCGTATTCTTTGTTTGTAAGATCTATTTCTTTACCTTTAAAATATGCTTGATGCTTTTTTATATTAATGCATAACTCACTAGCGCTTATTACATCTTCATTTTTATGCCTTCTTAAACGTGCATTAACTCTAGACATTAGTTCAAGCAAATCAAAAGGCTTCTCTAAATAATCATCAGCACCAATATCAAGACCTTCAACTTTATCAATTAGCATTCTTTTAGCAGAAAGAATAATAATTTCAATGTTGTCATTATTATGATCTTCACGAACTTTTTTAATAATTTCATTTCCACTTAAATCCGGTAGCATTAAGTCCACTAACATCAAGTCCGGCTTTTTTTGCTTAAATGCTTCAAAAAATGATTTGGCGTCATAAAAAGAATAAACTTCATATCCTTGTTTTGTTAATGTTTTATTGATGATTTTAGAAATATCTAAGTCATCTTCAATGGAATAAATAATAAAACTCATAACTTTAGCCCCTAAAAAATTTGTTTATCTTTGTAATAACCATTAAGAATGTAAATCACCCATTCAGCAATGTTAGAAGCGTGATCAGCAATTCTTTCAATATATTTTACAACAAGAGTGGTATAAATTGCAAAACTAGATGATACTTGATTATCATCTTTTAATTTTATAATGATATCTAATAATTTATCGTATAAATTATCAATTAAATCATCGCTAATAATTACTTGTTGTGCAAGGGATATATCTTTTTTAATAAATGATTCAATTGAGTCATGAACCATATTCATTGCTAAATCAATCATTTTATTAATATCATCAATTTTATATTTCTTTTCGTTTTTTAATTTTTTAGAAAAAATATTGATATCTTCAGCGTGGTCACCAAGTCTTTCTAAGTCACCTACTAATTTTAAAATACCAAGAACACTACGCATATCTTTAGCAAAGAAGCGTTCTTTTAGCATTAAATTCATCGAATATTCTTCAATTTTTCTTTCATAATCATTAACTTTATCATCATCAATTTGAAGTGCAATTTTTTCATCATAATTATGAAAAAGAGCAAAAGCTAGTAAAAGATTACGTTCAACAACATCGGCCATTTTAATAAGCATTTTATTTAAGTTTTCAATTTCTTCTTGTATTTTCATATTAACCAAACCTTCCTGTAATATAATCTTCTGTTTTCTTGTTTTTTGGGTTTCTAAATAATTTTTCTGTTTGTTCGTATTCAACGATTTCACCTAGCATAAAGAAAGCAGTATAATCACTAATTCTTGTCGCTTGTTGCATGTTATGTGTCACAATGATGATAGTGTAATCTTTCTTTAATGTTTCAATTAATTCTTCAATCTTTAATGTCGCAATTGGATCGAGTGCTGATGTTGGTTCATCCATTAAAATTACATCTTGATTCATCGCAATTGCGCGAGCTATACATAACCTTTGTTGTTGCCCGCCGCTTAAACTAAGTGCAGAATCTTTTAAACGACTTTTTACCTCTTCATATAAAGCAGCCTTTTTTAAAGCATCAACAACTATTTTATTTAATGCTGCTTTATTTTTAATACCTTGACATTTTGGACCATAAGCAACGTTATCAAATATGGACATTGGGAATGGATTAGGATTTTGAAATACCATACCAACACTAGTTCTTAATTCAATAGCATTAATATTTTTGATATTAATATTGTTATATAAAATATCACCAGTAATTTTGCAGTTATCAATTAAATCATTCATTCTATCAAAACATCTTAATAGAGTAGATTTTCCACATCCTGATGGGCCAATAAATGCGGTAATAGTGTTTTTATAAATATCAATATTAATATCTTTTAGGGCGTGCTTTTCCGCGTAAAACAAATCTAAATTTGTTACTTTAAATACAGTATCCATTTTATTTCACCTCGAATTTGTTGAATTTTTTAACAATTAATTTAACTAATATATTTAGTAACAATACTATAAATAAAATGATAATAGCAATCGCTGAAGCTTGCGCGTAATTAGGATTATCACCAGCCATAATCGACCACATATGAACAGCAAGAGAAGTGGAATTCTTATTAATAAACACATCATCTTTTATTGCTGTTCCCATTACATATATTAAAGCGGCACTTTCTCCAATGATTCTTCCAATAGATAAAAGAGTGGAAGTTAATATACCTCCTAGTGCATTAGGTATAACAACTTTAAATATTGTTTGTGTTTTGCTTGCTCCTAAAGCAAGAGAAGCGTGGCGGTAACTTTGTGGTATCGCTCTTATTGATTCTTCGGTTGTACGAATAATAATTGGCAGTAACATAATTGCCATTGTTAAAGCACCAGCAGCAATACTTGTACCATTTGATCCAATCGTGGAATTCATAAATGGAATAAATATGACCATACCGACCAAGCCAAATACTACCGAAGGAATGCCGCTAGACATATCAATCATTGTCCGAATTATTGCGGTAAATTTATTGTTTTTTGCATATTCCGATAAGTAAATTGCACCACCAATACCAATTGGTAAAGCAATTATTAAAGTTAATCCAATTAAGATAAAGGTGGTAATAAGAGAACCTCTAATACCGCCTCCGCTAGTGGTAAGTTGCATATCGTTAATAGTGACACCTTTATTAATTTGACTAATCATTTTTTCCGCTTTATATTTACTAATTGCAACAATCATATTATCTTCTTCATCGATTAAAACAATTTTTGTCACAATATAGCCTTTTTGTAAGATAATGCTTTCATTATTAGATTGATTTTTCATAGATTTAATCGGAGAAGAAGCATCAATATAAGAAACATAAACAACATTTTCTCCAGCATTATTAGTTCCATCACTTAAAGCAATACCCCAACGGGAAGAATAAAAAGCATTATCAATTTCTTTATATTCCAAATCAATCGTATTTTTATTTTCATATTTAACATTATATACTTCTTGATAATAATTTCCTTTAATCATATTAAATGATAAAGTAGAACCACCTTTTATGAAGATAAATACAAATATTGCGCCTAAAATAATTATTCCAAAACTAGAAAAAAGATAAGTGATAATTTGTAATAATAAATCTTTAAATTTACGTTTATTTTTCATAATTTCCTATCCTTTTCCTTATAAAATTTAAAATTAAATTAGTAACTAAAATAATTAAAATTAAAAATATGCCAACACTAAAACGAATATCATAAGATAATCCTGATGTTTCTTTAATATTCGCTAGCATTGTTGAAGTTAATGTTCTTGTTATATCAAATAGATTAAATGTTGGCCCGCTAGTAGCGTTACCTGCGACCATAGTCACCGCGGTAGCTTCACCAAGCGCTCTTCCAACTCCAAGAATAATACCTGAAAAAATTCCCGATTTTGCACTAGTAAGGACAACTTTGAAATTAGTTTGAGTAGGACTTGCTCCTAATGCTAATGACCCTTTAATGTAATCTTCTTTAACGGTTTTAATACTTGTTATACTAATTAAGGTGATAGTAGGAATAATCATCATGGCAAGTACGATGATAGTGGCTAATGTTGAAACTCCTCCCGCGCTTTGATAATTAAATAAATTAGCTAGATTTTTAACAATATTAGTAATAACGCCAGCACCAAAAATACCATAGATAATAGAAGGAATACTTGCTAATAATTCAATAACATAATTAAGTGCTTTACTTAAAAATTTTGGTGCAATTCTTACAATAAATAAGGCAGTAAGAACAGAAATTGGAACTGCAATTAATAAACTACATAATGTTACGTATAATGTGTTAATGATAATAAATCCAATACCATATTGGTAAGGACTTGCTTCCCAAGATAAGCCAAAAATAAAAGGGAAAAAACTAGGTCGATAATTAATGCCATTTATTTCATAATTAGTAAAAAATGGTTTTAACCCTTCAATAAAAATAAAAGCAACAATTACTATGATCACTGACGCACAAATCATAGCAATAAACGTAAAAGCCACTTTAACGATTTGGTCTAAAGTGGTTTTGTTTTTTATTTTATTTTTAGATATTTCTATTTTATTAGTTGATTCCATTTTGTAATTACGCCAGTATATATATCTTTAAGTTCATTTGCAGTAATTGCGGTTAATGAGTTTTTGTTATTAACAACTGCCACAATTGCATCAATACATATTAATCCGCTTGTGTTAGTGGCCGCAGCTTCATTACTATTTAATTCACGGGATAAGAAGCCAATATCTAATTTACTAGTAGAATTTTTTTCTTCTCCTTGAGTGAATTTATAAGCATCACCTGATCCAGCGTGATTATGTTCTGGTTTGAAATTACCACACTTACTAGCAAATTCTTGCGATAATGCTTTAGCAATCTTTTCAACAGAAGTAGAACCACCAAATTTAATTGTAATATTTGAGTTATCTTGATTTGTAATCGGGTAATTTGCTTTAATATCATCCCAACTTTTATCATCTTTGTTTAACTTAACAATACCCGAGTTAGCTATAATTGTGGCTTTAGCTTCTTTAGTGGACATATAAGCAACAAAAGCATTTACGATGTCTTTTTTAGTATCACTATCAAATTCATTACGAATAATGTAATTAAAGTTTCTTGTTAAACTATAACTTCCATTTAATACATTATCTTCATTTGGTTCAACGCCTTCATATTTTAATCCGGTTAATGAAGATTCTTCTAATGATGATAAGGAAATATAACCAATACCATATTCATCATTTTTGACTTTTAAAACCATATCGCCATTTCCGTTAGTTTCAACAGCACCTTTAACTAAGGGTTCATTTGATTTAACAGCGTCTTTTAATCCAATCTTTGTAAAGAAACCATCACGAGTACCGCTATCGGTATCACGAGTATAAACAGTAATGTTTTTACTTGTATCAAACTCTACTTTTGATGAGTTAGAAGTATTGTTACCTCCGCATGATGCTAATGTCATTCCTAATAATAATGTTAATAAATATTTATTTGTCTTTTTCATAATTCTTTCCTCCAATGACACTAACATATTAAAATTACAAGCTAGATAAATCTTTCATGGTGCTGTAAATAAATGTAAAGAACTTGTAAAGACAAAACTTGATTAAGAAACTAAATATAATAAATTAAAGGGAAATGACTGATAAAAGAAGTGATTTATATGCTAAAAGGCTTTACACACAACTTGAAAACAAGTAAGAAATTAAGCAAGATTTAAGTAAGATAGTTGATAAAATTTTGATGGTGGTTTATACTATTAACGGGAGGAAAGTTATGTATAAGCCACCTTTTTCAATTACTAATAACATGCTTTCAAAGTGCATATCTATCGCAGAAAAATTAGGTAAGATTTCTATTTTCAATTCATTAAAAAGAATGCCGATTTTAAGAAAGAATAATCGCATAAAATCAATTCATTCATCTTTAGCAATTGAAGCAAATTCTTTGTCTTTGAATCAAGTTAGAGATGTTATTATGGGAAAAACTGTAATAGGTCCAAAAAAAGAAATTCAAGAAGTTAAAAATGCATATAAAGCATACGAAATGATAAATGACTTTGATTGTTATAATGAAAAAGATTTATTAAAAGCGCACGAAACATTAACATATTTAATTGAAAATGATTCAGGACAATATCGTAACCACGCTGAAGGTGTATTTGATGGTGAACAAGTAATATTTGTTGCGCCATCAGAAAAATTTGTTCCAGCGTTAATGCATGATTTATTTGATTGGTTAAAAAATGATTTGGAAACACCAATGCTTATAAAATCATGTGTATTTCATTATGAATTTGTTTTTATTCATCCTTTTAGTGATGGAAACGGAAGAACTGCGCGATTATGGCAGAATGTCTTATTGATGAAATGGAATCCAATTTTTGAATATATTCCCCTTGAATCAAGAATTCAAAAATATCAAGATGAGTATTATAATGCAATATCATATTGCCATAAAAATGGTGATTCTAATAAGTTTATTGAATTTATGCTTAGACTTATTGATGAAAGTATTGATGAAATTAGCAATAACTTTGTACAAGAATCAAAAAATATATCTGAACAAGTAAATAAACTATTAGAAATAATGGATTATGATATTCCATTAAGCGCTAATGAGATAATGCGTCGGCTTGATATAAAATCAAAAGAGACATTACGCGCTAATTATTTGAATCCTGCTATTGAAAATGGATTGGTAAAGATGACTATTCCTGATAAACCTAGTAGTAAAAATCAAAAATATTTTAAGTAGCATATTAAGCAAGATTTAAGCAAGATAAAAAAGGAGAAAATTTATGGAAGACAAAACATTAGAATTGATCAAAACAAGAAGAAGCGTTCGTTCTTATGAAGATAAGAAAGTGCCAGAAGAATTATTAAATAAAGTACTTGAAGCAGGAACATATGCACCAACTGGAAGAGGTAAGCAATCACCAGTTATTGTTGCTATTACTTCTGAAAAATATCGTAATATCATTCAAAAACTTAATGCTGGTGTAATGGGAGTAAGTATTGATCCGTATTATGGTGCACCAGTTGTTATTGTTGTTTTAGCAGATCCTAGTATTAATACTTGGATAGAAGATGCATCGCTAGTATTAGGCAATATGATGTTAGAGGCTCATGCTTTGGGTCTTGGATCAGTTTGGATTCATCGTGAAAGAGAAATATTTGATAGTGGTGTAGGAAAAGAACTTTTAAAAGAATGGGGACTACCTGAAGAATTACGCGGAGTTGGTTCTATCGCATTAGGTTACACTAAAGGTGAATATCCAGTGGCTAAACCTCGCAAAGAAAATTATATAAAACGCATTTAAATTATTTTAATAAAGAACTATAATATTATTTGCTATTTATAAGGAGTGATTTTTATGGATTGGAATCAATTTTGGAAAACAGTGCAAGATTGGGTTACTAACACAGGAATTAAAATTGTTATTGCTATTCTCATATTAATAGTATCATTTGGCATAATTAACGCAATTAGTAAGAAAATTGCTAAAAAAGCCGATAAAAAAGTAGAGGAAAATAAGAAAATTGATAAAACATTATATCGTACTTTAAGTTATGTTACTAAAATAGGACTTAAGATTTTAGTTGTTCTTGCTCTTATTGGCTATTTAGGAATTGATACTTCAGGAGTTACAGCTTTACTTGCTTCACTTGGTGTTGGCGTTGGTTTAGCGGTTAATGGTACTTTATCAAACTTTGCTGGCGGCGTAATGCTTGTCTTTACTCGCCCATTCCGGGTCGATGATTATATTGAAGCTTTGGATAACGGAGGAACTGTAGAAGATATTCATATTTGTTATACAAAACTAAGAACGCCAGATAATAAAGTTGTTTATTTACCAAATGGTGCCCTTTCAACAGCGCAAATTGTTAATTACTCAGAAAAAGATACTCGAAGAGTGGATGTTAATTTATCAATTTCTTACGCTGATGATTTTGAAAAAGCCAAAAAAGTTATTTTGGATGTTTGTAAGAAAAATAAAAAGATTCTTAACACACCCGCTCCCGCAATTAATGTTGTTGAACATGGTGATAGTTCAATCAATATTACCGCTAAGGTATGGTGTAAAAATGCTGATTATTGGGATGTAAAATTCTATATGTTAGAAAAAGTCAAAGTAGCATTTGATGAAAATGGTATTGAAATTCCATTCAATCAATTAGAAGTAACTTTAAAAAAATAAAAATTAGTTGCAAGTGAAATAATAAAGAATACATTATTAACCTTGACTAAATTGTTATAATTAAGCAATTATGACACTTGCTAAAGTAACTACTCAAAGTAAGAGGTGAAAAGATGTATTCTTTTTTATTAGTTATTATTTATATAGCTTTTATAAGCTTGGGGTTACCCGATTCATTGCTTGGATCATGTTGGCCAGTAGTGCACATAGAAATGAATGTTCCAACTTCATATATGGGAATAGTTTCTATGACTATTGCTATTGGTACAGTTATATCTAGTTTATTATCAGATAAATTAACGACAAAGTTCGGAACTAAAATAGTAACAGTTGTAAGCGTGTTTTTAACTACAATTGCATTATTTGGTTTTTCGTTATCTAGCCAATTTTGGATGCTAATTCTTTTTGCAATACCTTATGGCTTAGGTGCTGGGGCAATCGATGCCGCTTTAAATAACTATGTGGCGATTCATTACAAAGCTAAACATATGAGCTGGTTACATTGCTTTTGGGGAGTAGGAACTATAGTTAGTCCATTTATTATGGGCTTTGCTTTAAAAAATATGACTTGGAATGCAGGATATCGTATTGTTGGAATAATTCAATTAGTCATTACTATATTTCTACTTTGCACATTAAAAGTTTGGAATGTTAATTCAAATGTTAGTAGTGAAGAAACTAAGCATATTGGTTTATTTAAAGCATTAAAGATACGTGGAGTAATATTTTTACTTATTGGTTTCTTTTCTTATTCAGCGTTAGAAGCTACATCAATGCAATGGGCTAGTACCTATTTTGTAGAAGTAAAGGGGATAGAAGCTGGTGATGCCGCTAATTTTGCCTCTTTATTTTATATAGGCATAACATTGGGAAGATTCTTATCAGGATTTATTACCGATAAATTAGGTGATAAGAAAATGATTATATTAGGTACATCGATACTAACGATAGGAATAGTATTATTGCTTTTACCGATAAATTCTTATTATGTTGCTATTTCGGCTTTTGTTATTATTGGACTAGGTTGTGCTCCAATATATCCTTGTATTATCCATTCAACACCTCTAAATTTTGGCAAAGAAAATTCTGGAGCAATTATTGGAATACAAATGGCCAGTGCTTATTTAGGTACTTCATTTATGCCGCCTTTGTTTGGATTAATAGGTGGAAAAATAGGTTATAAAATATTTCCAATCTATATTTTGATTTTTGTTTCTTTAATGATAATAATGATTGAAATTACGTTTCATATTACACAAAAGAAGAACAAATAACGCGAACAATTTAATTTGTTCTTTTTTTCTTGCCTAATACATAAGCAAATTGTTAAAATTAGATGTAAGATATTGTTTTTAATTGTAAATTAAAAAACAAACTGTTTATTTTACCGATGAAAGCGATGTCATAAGAGATTATATTGACAAAGATATAATGTCTGCGATACACTTAATTCGGTAAAAGAATACCGAAGGAGTGAAAACTATGCTTGATGGCGTATCAGTAAAGCAATTACAAAGATTTCCGATATACTTAAAATATCTCAAATCAATGCGTGATGCCGGTGTGGTAACAATTACCGCTCCACTTATTGCTAGAGCACTAGATCAATCAGAAGAACAAGTAAAAAAAGATCTTCAAGTAGTGACTACTTCAAAAGGTAGACCGAATACAGGTCGTGATATTAATGTTCTTATTAATGATATTGAAGTATTCTTAGGTTACCACAATATTAGCGATGCAATCATTGTTGGTGTTGGACACTTAGGTGAAGCTTTTATGAATTATAAAGGATTCGCTGAATTTAGCCTTAATATTTTAGCGGGATTTGATAATGATGAATCAAAGATTGGTAAAGTAATAAATGGCAAACAAGTATTTCCAATGGCAAAACTAAAAAATTTAGTTCCAAGATTGAATGTTAGTATTGCGATATTAACTACCCCAGCATCCGCTTCGCAAGAAGTCGCGGAATTATTAATTGATGCTGGCATTAAAGGAATTTGGAATTTCGCGCCAATTAACCTAAAAGTAAATGACGATGTTGTGGTTGAAAATGTCAATCTTGCATCATCGTTAGCAGTATTATCTCATAAACTAAAAAAGAAATTTCAGGAGGAGTAAAAAATGGGAGATAAGGTTGAAAACGTTGCAGCATTAGAAGAAGTTGATAAACTTGTTAAAAATGCTCAAAAAGCTTTAGATGAATTTCTAAACTTAGATCAAGAAAAAGTCGACTATATTGTCGCAAAATGTTCAGTTGCAGGTCTTGATCACCACGGCACATTAGCTGCTAAAGCAATTGAAGAAACAAAAAGAGGCGTATTTGAAGATAAAGCTACTAAGAACTTATTCGCTTGTGAATATGTTGTAAATAATATGCGTCATCTTAAAACAGTTGGAGTTATTAAAGATGACCCAGTAACTGGTATTACTGAAATCGCTGATCCAATTGGTGTAGTTTGTGGTATCACTCCAGTAACAAACCCAACAAGTACTGTTATTTTCAAATCATTAATTTGTTTAAAAACACGTAATCCAATTATATTTGCATTCCACCCATCAGCACAACAAAGTTCAAAAGCTGCTGCTATGGTAATGTATGAAGCTGCTGTTGCAGCTGGTGCACCAAAAAATTGTATTCAATGGATTGAACATCCTTCAATGGACGCTACAAGTGCATTAATGAATCATCCAGGTGTTGCTACAATTTTAGCTACTGGTGGTAACGCAATGGTTAAGGCTGCTTATAGCTGCGGAAAACCTGCAATGGGTGTTGGCGCTGGTAACGTTCCAGCTTATATCCATAAAGATGCTGATGTTGAACAAGCAGTTAATGATATCGTTTTATCAAAATCATTTGATAATGGTATGATTTGTGCTTCTGAACAAGCTGCAATTATTGATAAAGAAATTTATAAAGAAGCAAAAGATTTATTTGTTAGATTTAAAGTTTACTTTGTAAATAAAGAAGAAAAAGTCAAATTATCTAGATTTATGTTTGGTTTTGCTCATGGCGACGAAAACGTTGAAACAGCAAAATTAAATCCAAACGTTGTTGGTAAATCTGCTCACTGGATTGCTGAACAAGCAGGATTTGAAGTTCCAGAAGATACAGTTATCTTAGCAGTAGAATGTGATATGGTTGGACCAAAAGAACCAATGACAAGAGAAAAACTTTCACCAGTATTAGCAATTTTAAAATCAAAAGATGCTGAAGAAGGATTTAAACTTGCTGAACAAATGGTTTGCTTTAATGGTTTAGGACATAGTGCTGCTATTCACTGTAAAGAACAAGCTATGGCTGATGCATATGGCGAAAAAGTCAAAGCAATGCGTATTATTTGGAATTCTCCATCTACATTTGGTGGTATTGGTAATGTTTATAACTCATTCTTACCATCTTTAACATTAGGTTGTGGTAGTTATGGTAAAAACTCAATTGGTGGTAACGTTAGTGCCGTTAATTTATTAAATGTTAAGAAAGTAGGTAAAAGAAGAAATACTATGCAATGGTTTAAAGTTCCTCGTAAGATTTATTTTGAAAGAAATTCAATTCAATATTTACAATCTTGCCGTGATGTTAATAAAGTCTTTATTGTTACCGACCGTTCAATGGTTGATTTCGGTTTCGTAAATAAAGTTACTGAACAATTAAATTTAAGAAAGAATAAAGTTCAAGTACAATTATTCTGTGATGTTGAACCAGATCCAGATATTGAAACAGTTAAACGTGGATTACGTTTAATGCAAGCATTTGGACCAGATACCATTATTGCTTTAGGTGGTGGATCTCCAATGGATGCCGCTAAAGGTATGTGGTTATTCTACGAACACCCAGAAGTTAACTTTGATGATTTAAAACAAAAATTCATGGATATCCGTAAGAGAGCTTTCAAATATCCTGAATTAGGTAAAAAATCTAAATTAATTTGTATCCCAACTACATCTGGTACAGGTAGTGAAGTTACTCCATTCGCTGTTATTTCTGATAAAGCAAATAACAAGAAATATCCTTTAACTGACTACTCTTTAACTCCTACAGTTGCTATCGTTGATGCAGAATTTACAACTAATTTACCTGCACGTCCAACTGCTATGACAGGTATGGATGTCTTAACTCACGCTATTGAAGCTTATGTTTCAGTATTAGCAAGTGACTATACTGATGGTTTAGCTTTGCAAGCAATTAAGATGGTATTTGAATATTTACCACGTGCTGTTAAGAATGGTAAAAATGACTTAGAAGCTCGTGAAAAGATGCATAATGCTGCAACAATTGCTGGTATGGCATTTGCTAACGCATTCTTAGGTATGACTCACTCACTTGCTCATAAAGTTGGTGCACAATTCCACTGTGTTCACGGTTATGCTTGTGCTGTATTATTACCACATGTAATTAGATATAATGGACAAGTTCCAACCAAATTATCTGTATGGCCAAAATATAACCACTATTGTGCTGATAAAAAATATCAAGATATTGCTAGATTAGTAGGCTTAAAAGCTGATACTCCAGAAATCGCTGTTGAATCATTGGCTACTGCTGTAACTAACTTAACAAAAGAAGTTGGACTTGATCCTAACTTTGCTGCAATGGGTATTGCTGAAGAAGATTGGAATGCTGAACTAGAAAGAATGGCTGTATTAGCTTATGAAGATCAATGTTCACCTGCTAACCCACGTGTTCCTCTTGTTGAAGATATGAAAGAAATCTTAAGAAAGGCTTATAAAGGCAATTAATTATGACAATATTGGTTTGCGTTGGCTCATCATGCCATTTAAAAGGTAGTTATGATATCATTGAGTTAATGAAAGATGCTATTAAAAAGAATAACATTGAAGATAAAGTTACTCTCAAAGCCACATTTTGCTTAGGCAAATGTGGTGTTGCAGGAGTATCAATTAAAGTTGATGACGAGATTATTACTGGCGTTACAAAAGAAAATTTTGATGAAACATTCGCAAAACATGTATTAGCCAAATTATAAAAAAAGGAGGGGCATTCATGGAGTATTGCCTAGAAAGTAAAACGAATAACTGTAAAAATTGCTATAAGTGTATTCGTACTTGTCCAGTTAAGTCTATTTCATTTGCTAATAACAAAGCGACTATTATACATGATGATTGTATCTTATGTGGCAGTTGTTATTTAGCTTGCCCGCAAAAGGTCAAAGTTGTTAGAAATGATATAGAAAAAGTCAAGAAAATGATTGCAAATGGAGATAAGGTAATAGTGTCATTAGCCCCAAGTTTTATTTCGAATTTTAAAGATTCAAGTATTGATACAATGCGAGATGCTTTAAAAAAATTAGGATTTTATGATGTGGAAGAAACTGCGGTTGGAGCCACAATCGTAAAAAACGCTTATAATAAAATGTTAGATGACAAGCACGATGTTATTATTTCATCGTGCTGTCATTCTATCAACTTATTAATTCAAAAATATTATCCAAAAGCTTTAAAATATTTAGCAAATGTTTTGTCACCTATGCTTGCGCATGGTTTAGATATTAAAACAAGATATGGTAAAGATACGAAAGTTGTCTTTGTAGGACCTTGCATTGCTAAAAAAGATGAAGCTGATTTAAATAAAGAATATATTGATGCAGTTTTAACATTTACTGAGTTAGATGATTGGCTAAATGATAACAACATCAATATTGAAACAAGTGATTCAATATCTATTGAAAAATCGAAAGCGAGATTTTTTCCAACTTGCGGCGGAATTTTAAAAACCATGGACACATCAAATGAAGATTTTAAATATATTTCCATTGATGGTATTAATAGTGCTCGCTATGCTTTAGAAGATATTATTAATGGAAAAATTCATAAATGTTTTATTGAAATGTCTGCTTGTCATGGTAGCTGTGTTAACGGACCAATGATTAAAGATAAAGCCCGTAGTGTAGTAACTAGCTATTTAGCTATTGAAAATGCAGCAGGTAAAAAAGATTTTGACAATATGGAAATTAATGAAACTAATATTAGTCAAACTTATAATCCTTACTCTTTAATTCATGCTGTGCCATCAGAAGCTGATATCGAAAACACATTAAAATTGATGGGAAAATTAGATAAATCTGCAGAATTAAATTGTGGATCATGCGGATATAGCACCTGTAGAGAAAAAGCCATTGCAATTATTCAAGGAAAAGCAATTCCTGAGATGTGTTTACCATTCTTAATGGAAAAAGCGCAATCATTCTCGGATAAAATTGTTTCTAATACTCCAAATGGATTAATGGTCTTAGATGAAGATTTAAATATTCAATTGATGAATAGTGCAATGTGTAAAATTGTTGGTATTAGTTCTCCGAATATTGTATTAAAAAAGAATGTTACGATGATTTTAGATCCAACGGAATACGCTCGAGCATTAGGAGAATATGATAATACTATTTTTAAGAAAATGTATTTAAGCGAATATGATAAATATGTTGAAAATACGATTATTTATGATCGTAAATTCCATATTTTGATTTGCGTTATGCGCGATATAACTAAAAACGAAATATCTTTACAAAAACGTGAAGAAGTACTCAAAAAATCAGTTGAAATTACAAACGAAGTAATTGAAAAAAACATGCGCGCTGTTCAAGAAATTGCCTCTTTGTTAGGCGAATCAGCTGCGGAAACTAAAGTAGCATTGTTATCGTTAAAGGATACTTTGAAAAATGATAAGTAAGTATATTACCGAAGTAGGGTATTTATCCTATAACCACGTTGGTGAACAATTATGCGGTGACCATATTGAAGTTATTCATCCTAATGATGATACAACAATTTTGGTGCTTGCTGATGGCTTAGGTAGTGGAGTAAAAGCTAATATTTTATCAACTTTAACTGCTAAAATGTTATCGACAATGATTGCTAAAAATGTTTCTATAAAAGAATGTGTGGATACTATTGCCGAAACACTTCCTGTTTGTAAAGAACGTTGTATTGCTTATTCTACTTTTACAATCATAAAAGTAGAAAATAATCGCCTTGTTGAAATTTATAATTATGATAATCCAATGCCTTTTGTTATTAGTAATGGTAAAAGTAAAGATTTGGATTGGACACTAAAAATTGTTGATGATAAAAAAGTTTACCATACAAAACTTGAAGCTAACTTGTATGACACGTTTGTATTATTTAGCGATGGCGTGGTTCATGCAGGAATTGGCGAAACTCTTAATTTTGGCTGGGACATTCCGCAAATTAAAGATTTTTTGCAAGGATTATATCAAAAGTCTTATTCTTCAATGTCACTTGCAACAAGTTTGGTAGATTATTGTAATGAATTATATAATCATCGTCCTGGCGATGACACAACCGCTGCAGTTGTGCGAATTAGGGAAAGAAGTCAAGTTAATTTATTAATTGGCCCAGCTTCAAATAAAGATGATGATGAAAAGATGTTATCTCTATTTTTTGCTAAAGGTGGTAAACATATTGTTAGTGGGGGAACAACCTCTAACATTGTGGCTAAATATTTACATAAGCCACTTGATTTAGCACTTGATTACATTGATAAAGAAATACCGCCTACTGCAAGTATTGAAGGCGTAGATTTAGTAACTGAAGGTGTAATTACGATTAATAGAGTATTAGATTACGCTAAAGACATGCTACAAGGGAAAAACCATTCTTATTTTGATTGGAGTTATAAAAAAGATGGTGCTTCTCAAATTGCTAAATTATTATTTGAAGAAGCAACAGACATTAACTTCTTTGTAGGATGTGCAATTAATAATGCCCATCAAAGTGATGATGTTCATTTAAGTTTTTCATTAAAAATGCAACTTATTGATGAATTAGCGAAAATGTTAAAACTAATGGGCAAAAACATAAAAGTTAGTTATTTTTAAAATAAGTGAGGAAAAATCATGTTAAAATTTGACACAAATGTTCAAGAGTTGAAGTACAAAGTTTTAAAAGAAATGGCTAAATCCGCTTTTAATGATTCATTAGTCGAAGATTTTTATGAAATACCTAAAAAAGTAGTGCCAGGTCCAAAACCTAGCATGCGCTGTTGTATTTATAAAGAACGTGCAATTGTGGAAGAACGTATGAAATTAGCAATGGGTGGTAACAAAAATATTGATAATATTGTTGAAGTTATCAAAATTGCTTGTGACGAATGTCCTATTGGTGGATATGAAGTTACGAATAGATGTAGAGGATGTATTGCGCACCGCTGCGAAAAAGCATGTCATCGTGCGGCAATATCTTTTAATCCAAATACAAGAACTGCAATTATTGATAAAACAAAATGTGTAAATTGTGGCTTATGTTCTAAAGCATGCCAATATAACGCTATTCAAAATTTCTTAAGACCATGCGTCCAAGCTTGTAAAGTAAAAGCTATATCCACTGATGAAGATTTTGCGGCTAAGATAGATGATAATAAATGTGTTCAATGTGGAGCATGTGTATATCAATGTCCATTTGGCGCAATTATGGATAAATCAAGTATTGTTGATGTCATCAAAATGATTAAAGATAGCGATTTTTCTAAAAAATATCCAATCTACGCTATTGTGGCCCCTTCAATTTCTTCACAGTTTAAATACGCAACATTAGGACAAGTTGTGACATCTATTAAATTGTTAGGCTTCCATAGTGTTGTTGAAGCAGCTCTTGGCGCGGATATGGTAAGCTATGAAGAAGCAAAAGAATTAAGTGAAAAAGGATTCTTAACTTCCTCATGTTGTCCAACATTTGTTTCTTTTATTAAAAAGAACTATCCAAAATTAGTAGAGAATATTTCTTCTAATTTGTCACCAATGGCGACATTAGGAAAATATATTAAAGAAATTACCCCAAATGCTAAAGTAGTGTTTATTGGACCATGTGTTTCCAAAAAGCAAGAAATCAAAGATGAACGTGTTAAAGATTATGTTGATTATGTTTTAACTTTTGAAGAGTTACAAGCATTAATTGATAGTCGCGATATTGATGCTTCTAAGTTAGAAGAAAGTGTTTTAGATAACGCCTCATATTTTGGAAGAATATTTGCAAGAGCGGGTGGTTTATCTGATGCAGTTAAGCAATCACTCAAAGAACAAAATATTGATTTTGAAGTTAAACCTTTAGTTTGTGATGGCTTGGATAATTGTAAAATGGGATTAATCAAAGCTCAGTCACCGGCTCGTGATTTTAACTTTATTGAAGGAATGGGCTGCATTAATGGTTGTATTGGTGGACCATGTTGCTTAACTCACGAACTACGTGATAAAACCGAAGTTGATAAATATGGTAATTTAGCTAAAGAAAAGACCATTAGTGATGCCATAGGGGTTTTAAAAGATATAAAATAAGTATATAATTCCTAGGTGGATAACTTAGGAATTTTTTGTTTACGAGGTGAGGTGTTTATGTGGATTGTTATTGCTTTAATTGGTGCGCTTTTTACATCCCTTACCACAATATTTGCTAAAGTTGGTATAAAAAATGTTAATTCAAATTTTGCTACATTTTTCCGTACAGGTGTAGTTATTATTTTTGCAGTAATAATGTGTTTTATAACAAATAGTTTTGCCTTATTTAACTCATTAACGACATCAAATTGGTTGTTTTTAATTCTTTCAGGCATTGTAACAGGATTATCATGGCTATGTTATTATCGAGCTATTAAATTAGGTGATGTATCTAAAGTAGCACCAATTGATAAATCTAGCTTTATTTTGACAAGTATTTTATTCTTAATCTTTTTCTTTAATGATACGACAAATAATGGTAATCTATTAACGATAGTGATGTTATTCCTTTCTATGGCTCTTATGCTTGCTGGTACTCTTTTAATGATTGGAAAAGTTGAAAGCAAAAACAAAAAGAATGATAAAAAATGGTTGCTTTATGCGATTTTAAGTGCAGTCTTTGCATCGTTAGTTTCTTTATTTGTAAAAATTGGTTTAAAAGATATTTCCAGTTCATTAGGAACTTGTATTCGCACCATTGTTGTATTTATCTTTGCTATGATTATCGTATTAGCAAGAAAAGATTATCAAGAAGTTAATGAGATTACTAGTAAATCTTGGATATTTCTTACTTTATCAGGAATTGCTACTGGTGTAGCATGGATTAGCGAATATGAAGCACTTAATTATGTAGGCGCCAATCCAGTTGCGGTTACATCGATATCCAAGTTAGCAATATTGTTAACAATGATGATTTCGATTTTATTCTTACATGAAAAGTTTACTTTAAGATCATTTATTGGATTGGCATTGATGACTTTAGGTATTGTTTTAATTATAATTTTTAGTTTATAGGAGTTGATATTTGTGAAATATAAATTAGTAATGTTTGATTTAGATGGGACAGTATTAAATACTCTTGAAGATTTGTATACATCTTTAAATTACGCCCTTAATAAGTATAATTTCCCTTCTAAGTCTTTAAAAGAAGTGCGTAGTTTTTTAGGTAATGGCATTCGTAGTTTAGTAAAACTTAGTATGCCAAGTTCCACTAATGAAGAAGATTTTGATTTAGTTTTTAAAGAATTTAAAAGTTATTATGCTACACATTGTGATATATTAACTAAACCATATGATGGCATTTTAGATTTGTTAAATGTTTTAAAAGAAAAAGGATATAAAATTGCAATTATCTCTAATAAAGCTGATTTTGCTGTTCAAACATTAGTTAATAAATATTTTCCTAATCTCATTGATTATGCTGTTGGTGAAGTAATAGGGTTGCCACGTAAACCAGATCCAACAAGTTTAAATAATGTGATGAAATATTTTAATATAAAAAAATCGGAATCAGTCTATATTGGTGATTCCGAGGTTGATATTGAGGTAGCAAAAAACGCTAATGTGGATGCTATTATTGTTACTTGGGGATTTAGAGATGAAGAATACTTGAAATCTTTAAATCCAAATACATTAGTAAGTAATACTAATGATTTATTAAAAAGCATTATTTAAATCTTCTTGCTTTAAAATTTTTAAACCAATATTTTACGTAATTATGTAAATCATCTATGGTATTAGTGGAATAACCACGACAATATTTGATATATTCACATAATAAACCATCGACAAAAACGCTTATATCGAGTTCAAGGTGACTACGGTCCACTAAATGTGGATCATTATTACAAATCTCTAATAGCTTACCAATAACAAGTGAGGTAAGCTTTTTTGATGCAAAAGCGACATCATTAGATTTGCAAATTAAACGATAGTTTTCATTATTTGCAGTAATGTATTCAAAGAACTGATCAATTAGTTCTTCAAAAGTTAAACATGATACTAATTTGATATTACTATAAAATTGGTCGATTAATTCGTTTTCAAAATCTTCGGCAACAGAATATATATCATCATAATGTGAATAGAACGTGCCACGATTTATATCAGCGCGTTTTACTAATTCAGTAACAGAAATCTTGCTGATTTCTTTTTTTTCACTGAGCATTTCTGCAAATGTTGATTTAATAATTGCTCTTGTTTTTTTGGATGAGTTATTTAAATTTTTAGCTTTCATAAATTGTCCTCCTATACAGTTTTATTAACAATGTTGAAATTTTAACAATGGTGATAAAAATGTGGTTCAACATTGTATATAAATAATATATCTTAACATCGTTCAAATGTCAACAATGTTGATTTAAAAGAGAGGAGGAACATTATGGAAAACATTATAGAAGTTAAAAATTTAACAAAAGATTATGGAAGTGGACGTGGCGTCTTTGATGTAAGTTTCGCAGTTAAAAAAGGTGAAGTGTTTGGTTTCTTAGGTCCTAATGGTGCTGGTAAATCAACCACTATTAGACACCTAATGGGATTTTCAAAACCGGATAAAGGTAATACTTATATATTAGGAGAGCCAACATTTAATAAATATTATGAAATATTAAATCATGTTGGTTACATTCCTGGAGAAATTGCTTTACCAGCTGGATTAACAGGATGGCAATTCTTACGAATGATGCAAAATTTACAACACATTCATAATGAAGATAAGCTAAATAGCATGTTAACATTATTCGAATTAGATGATGTTACATTACAAGGTGAAACAAAAAGAATGAGTTTGGGGGTTAAAAGAAAACTTGCCATTGTCGCAGCATTTATGAGTGACCCTGATGTCTTAATCCTTGATGAGCCTACTAGTGGACTTGATCCAGTTATGCAGGAAAACTTCATTAAGTTTATTCATGAAGAAAAAAGTAGAGGTAAAACTATTTTACTTTCAAGTCATATTTTCTCAGAAATCGATTCTACTTGTGATCGTATTGCGATTATTAAAGATGGAAAAATCGTTTCTGAATTCGTCGCGGATGATTTAAAACATGCTTCAAAAAAATATTATACGGTTGATTTTAAAGATGAAAAGAATGTTAATAAATTTAAAAAATCAATTAATAAAATTCCATCTGCAGAAGTCTTAAAAATAGAAGGCAATAAAGTGTTCATTTCATTAGAAGATGAAGATATGAATAAAGCAATCGAAATATTATCAGGACTAGAAATTAATGAGTTTTCAAACCGTAAGGAATCATTAGAGGATTACTTCATGAAATTCTATAAAGAAGATAAAGACTTTGGAGGTGCTTTAAAATGAGTGTCATTGAAATAAAAAACTTAACCAAAGATTATGGAAATAATCAAGGAGTATTTGACATCAATTTAAATATCGAAAAAGGCGAAATGATTGGTTTTGTTGGCACTAATGGAAGTGGTAAAACCACAACTATTCGTAACATTATGGGATTTATTAAACCTACAAGCGGACAAGTATTAGTTAACAATAAATCTTCTTGGGAACACGCTAGTGAAATTGTAAAAGATATTGGTTATGTACCTGGAGAAATTGCTTTCCCGGATTTAAAAACTGGTATTGATTTTCTTAAATGTCAAGCTGAATTCTTAAACATGAAGAATATGGATTACGCTAATGAATTAATTGAAAGATTACAATTAGATCCACGCGCTAATTTAAAAAGAATGAGTAAAGGTATGAAACAAAAAACCGCACTAGTTGCAGCTTTAATGAATGATGCACCAATTATTATTCTTGATGAACCAACAACTGGTCTAGATCCTTTGATGCGTGTAACCTTCCTAGATATTATCAAAGAAGAGCATAAAAAAGGAAAAACAATATTTATGTCTAGTCATATGTTTGAAGAACTTGAAACAACATGTGATCGTGTTGCCTTAATTAATGATGGGAAAATTATTGATGTTGTGAATATGGATGAGATTCGTAATCGTCCAATTAAAGATTTTAAAATTGAATTTAAGTCTACTGATGATTATAAGAATTTCTTAAAAGAAAAATATACGATTACTCGTAAACAAAAACAATATAATCAAGTGACTATTTCAATTAACGCTAAGGAGACAGGGGAATTATTAAAAACATTAAAAAATTATGATGTAAAATTCATTTCTGAAATACCTTATACCTTAGAAAAACATTTTAAAAAAGTATTATTAGAAAAAAAGGAGAGTAAGTAATATGTTTAGTAAAGCACTTTTTAAACAATCTTGTAAAGCAAATGGTACAATGTGGGCTATTATCACATTTGCAGTTTGCTTCATGTTAGCGTGTGTCATGCTTATTAGTGGTAATGGGAATATTGGTGAAACAAAAAACGCAATTCAAGATACCATTGTTACGAAAGAAATTGATGCACTTTTAGAAAAACAATCTATCAGTTTTTATACTACCCAAACTGATGGTATGATTCAATTTGATAATTATTTTGTTGAAGATGCAAGTGATGCATTAGTTTATGATGGAAGATTTAATTATTGGTTAAACGCTATGCCAAAAAGTAGCGATTATAGCGATTTAAATCAATATCAACAAGCAATGGTGACTTGGCAAGGTCAAATGCCTACACCAGAAACATTAGTCGAACAATTATATGCAAAAAATTATAGTGATTGGACTAAAAATCAACCAGTTAGAGAAAACTATGATAGTGAGCAAGCTTATAATGAAGCCTTAGTTAGTTGGTCAAGTAGCAATCCTGCTAATCAAAAAGGCGCATTAAGTGCTAGTTTCTTAGTCGCTACTAGTCAATTAAAAGAATATTATTATGAAGAAAACGATGCAGGAGAAAAAGTAGAAACTACTGCTGGAACTGAAAGATTTGGTACTACTATGTTTGCCATTAAACCAGATATGGTAAGTCCAGAAATCTTTACTGATAATAACGAAAAAATGTTTGATGATTATGATGTTACCTCATTAGTAATGCATATTAGTGCAGGAGATGTTAACACTTATTTAACTAGTGAAGAAAGAAATGAATATCGTGCTGATCGTGCTGAAACTGCTTCATCAGTATTCTTAGCTGGACAAGTAACTAAACCAGAGATGGTTAGCACAATTATTGATGCATTATCTACTTATGGTGTTGATGAAGAAAAATATGCTTCATTTAACTATAACTATCAATCAGTACGTCATATGTCAATGACAAGCACAATTAGTTACCGTAATCGTTTAGCTTATGAAGTTGGTTTATTAGATGAAAAATTAGCAAATGGCGAAATTAAAAATCAAGAAGAATATAAGGTCGCTTATGCCAAAATGAATGAAGAATTAATTGGCGATGTTGCAGGAAGTTTATTATCTTCTTTACCTAGTGATGTTTCAGACGCTTTAAAAGAAGTAGGAACACTTGATTTATATAGCTTAATTGTTGGATCTATCTTTTATAAATTAGCGGGATTATTATTACCTATTATTTATATGATTATGGCTTCTAATAACTTAATTAGCGGTCAAGTTGATAGTGGGTCTATGGCTTATGTCTTATCAACATCAACTAAAAGAAAAACTGTTGTATTTACTCAAGCTGTTTATCTTATCGGATCATTACTTGCTATGTTTGGCTTAACTACTATTACAGGTTGTGTTTGCTTAGCTATTGTTGGTCAAGAAGTTCAATTAACATATGGACACTTAATCTTACTTAATGTCGGTGCATTCTTAGTGTTATTTGCATTATCTGGCTTATGCTTCTTAACATCTTGTTGGTTTGATCGTAGCAAACGTTCAATGGCTGTTGGTGGCGGATTATCAATATTTGCTTTAGTTGCCGCAATGTTAGGATTATTTGGTAGCCAAGTAATTCCATCTGTTGTTCGTTTAGATGCATTAAATAACTTCAACTTTGTAACAATTATTACTTTGTTTGATTCTATTTCAATTATTAATGGTACAACCGTATTTATTTGGAAATTTGCAATTTTATTTGCATTAGGTTTATTAGGATATATAATCGGATCTACCAAATTTGTTAAAAAAGATTTACCATTATAGTAAGGAGTGAATATTATGTTTGATTTTAAAAAATTATGTAATGAGTATGAAAGTTTATCTACTGTTGAAAGAGGAGTCTTATTAGCGGAAAAGTCAGCAGTAGTATTAGCTAAATTGCACACTTTAAATATTGAAGAGATTGATCCAATTGAAACTTATGTTGCCTTTATTTTAGGGGCGATAGTGTCCGATGGAGTAATTGATGAAAAGGAATATTTATTAATGTATCCAGCATTAGTAAGAACATTTGGAAATGATTTTGATTTTCAAACAATTAAAACATCATTTAAAAAAGATAAAGAAGGTCGCTCAATGATTAAAAAATATAATCAAGACATGGTTAAAATCATTTCTTATTTAGATGAGTCGTTAGTAGCGGATTTAATTTCTTTATGTTTATTAATTATTAGCGTTGATGGAAAAGTTACTTTGAAAGAACGTCATTATATTAAAAAATTATGCAAATAATTTTATCTAAAATATATCGAAATATTAAAAATTATGTTATCATTATTCTAATATGTTTTTTAAGGAGTGAATTTTATGTCCAATATTGTTATATCTACTGATAGTACTGCTGATTTATCGCCAGAATTAATTGCTAAACACAAAATATCTATTGCACCATTACATGTTATTTTAGGTGAAGAAGATTATCTTGATGGTGTTAATATTACACCACAAATGATATTTGAGTATGTAGCTAAAACTGGTGTATTACCAAAAACAAGTGCTTGTTCAGTTGAACAATATTTGACATTATTTGCTGAACTATTAAAAAACAATGATGAAGTTATCCATTTTGATATTTCCACTGATTGTTCTTCTAGTGGTGTAAATGCCAAATTAGCTGCGGAATCATTTGATGGTAAAGTACATGTTATTGATACCCGTCAATTATCAACAGGACAAGGATTACTTGTTATGAAAGCTGTTGATTTAAGAGCAGAAGGAAAATCCGCTAAAGAAATCGTGGATTATATTGAAAGTATTAAAAATAAAACACAAACATCTTTCGTTGTTGATACTACCGATTACTTATGTAAAGGTGGAAGATGTAGTTCCGTTGCTAATTTAATGGCTAATATATTTAAAATTCACCCATCAATTGATATGAAAGATGGTAAATTAGGCGTTAAGAAGAAATATCGTGGTAAATTAAAAAGTTGTATTGCTAAATATGTTGATGATTTGGCAGAAGAATATAAAGATTACGATGATACTCGCGTGTTTATAACACATGCGTCTTGCACTGATGATATTGTTGATTGCATTAAAGAGAAACTTCAACAAGAGTTTAAATTCAAAGAAATTATTGTTACAGTTGCGGGATCTGTTGTTACTAGCCATTGTGGTCAAGGAACTTTAGGAGTTTTATTCATTCGTAATTGAGAAAACATCAATAATTTGTTAGAATATTTTTGAAAGGAGAAGAAAAAAACATGGCAAAAAGAAAATCAAAAAAGAGTTTTGGTGGAGTTGCAAATTTATGCTTGGCATTATCATTCTTATTAGGTGTAGCCACATTTGTTATGACATTCTTTGCTGGAATACAAATTGACTTATCAATTACTAAACTTAATGTTTCATTCCCTGAAATATTCTTTGGAAGTAGTGAAAGTTTTGGAAGTGCAACGCTTCAACTTCATAAAGGCGCCATTTTACCATTCATTGCTTACATAGTTGTTTTTGTTGCAGCATTATTAATTGTATTAGCAGCAGTTATGAAAAAAGCAAGTTTCGTTAAATTGTTTGCTTTTGTTTGCGGTGCTTTGATGATTGCAGGTGGTATTGTTATTTTGTGTACACCTTCAATATTTGCATCTGTAAACGAACTTGGTGATTCATTCAAAATCACACAAAATACTATTGGCTTAATTAGTGGCATACTTGCTATTTGTGGTGGCGTATTATCAGTATTTAGTTTAATTGCAAATAAATTATTTAAATAATTGTAACAATTATAAATTGAATTTATAGACTATGGGTTAAAATCCATAGCCTTTTTTTTGCACTGAAATTTCATTTTTATATTAAAAATGATATTAAATTTTTTCAACCAAAATGTATAAATTACGACATTAATTGGATTTATTGGAACTTTTTTGATTATATATTTGAAATCGATTACATAAAATAATGTATAAAAAATTTTGAGTTTCCCCATTTTTTAGTTATCAACTATATTAATAACGAAATTATACAGA
>ERZ1106943.980-NODE-980-length-32589-cov-13.195549_pt1 | contig 32589 bp, 29 predicted proteins | sample MGYA00403671_ERZ1106943 | MGnify/ENA primary metagenome ERZ1106943 (study PRJEB35170, sample SAMEA104062427) | human gut metagenome | biome: human gut; feature: human-associated habitat; material: faeces | place: Denmark | collected 2012-06-14 ...
CGGACTTGTGGTTGATGGTGTGGCAGATGGCCATGCTGAAGGGGATGTAGGTGCCGTAGAGCTCATAATCCTGCTGGCTCATCTCCTTCTGGGAGGCAGCACCGACTTCCAGCGTCCGCTCGTAAGCCTTGCGCAGATTCTCCACCTCGTAGTCGGTCAGCAGCAGCTTGCCTGCACTGGCAGCATCGGGGTCGGTGGGCAGGGTCAGGCCGAAGTTTGCCTTTACGTCGGCCATGGCGGCCTCGAAGGGAATCTTGTTGGCGATGTAGCCATTCACATAGGTGGAGTCGAACTTGGCGTAAGACATCTTCTGGTGGGTGAGGTTGGTCAGGAAGGTGTCGTAGTTGGTGGTCTTGTAGCCGATGGCCATGCCGCCCGTCTCGTGGTCTGCGGTGACGAGGATGAGGGTATCGTTGGGGTGGGCGTTGTAGAAGTCCACAGCGGCCTGCACGGCGTTGCTCATCTCCAGCACATCGTGGATGGAAGCGGCGGCATCGTTGGCGTGGCAGGCCCAGTCGATCTTGCCGGACTCGGTCATCAGGAAGAAGCCCTTCTTGTTGTCCAGCAGCTCGATGCCCTTCCTGACGTAGTCGGTCAGCTGCCACTCGCCTGCGGCGGCGTCCATGGCGTAGTTCATGGACTTGCCGTCGGCCAGAGCCTCGGCGATGATGAGGGTCTTGCCTGCACCAGCCTTGAGGTCGGCGGCGTCTGCCTGACGGGTGACGACGTTGTAGCCGTTCTGGGCAGCGATCTCGTGGTTGTTGGGGCCGGTGCCGTCGCCGTTCACCTTCTGGAACTCGCCGCCTGCGAAATACTCGAAGCCGGAGACGGCCAGCTCCTTGCCGATGGCGTAGTAGTTCTTGCGGGTCTTCTGATGTGCATAGAAGGCAGCGGGGGTGGCGTGGTCGATGTTGACGGTGGACACGACGCCCACCTTGTAGTTCTTCTGGGCGTGGAGTTTCTCGGCGATGGTCTCATACGGCACATCGCGGGTCCAGGGACACATATTGATGACGCCGCTCTCGGTCTTGTGGCCGGTGGCGATGGAAGTGGCAGTGGAAGCGGAGTCGGGGCAGAAAGAAGTGCTGTCGTAGGTGGTCACGCTGCCCACCTCGGGGAACTGGGTGAAGCTCAGCTCGCCCTCGACGACAGCGCCGTTGTTCTCCACCGTACCCTTATAGAATCGGGCGGACTGTATCTGGGCCGTACCCATGCCGTCGCCGATGAAGAGGAAGACATACTTGGGTTTGCCGCCGAACACGCCCAGCAGTCCGTTCTCTTCCTCTGCTGCTTTGGCGGCATTGGGGGCAGCGGCGTTGGCAGCAGCAGGCGCTGCGGCCAGCATACCGGCGGCGGATGCAAAGGCACCGGCCTTCAAAAAGCTGCGGCGGGACATTTTATTCTCTTTCATGCGAAAGTCCTCTCTTTCCATGAGCCTCATGGCTCCTTCTCTCTTTTTCGATTTATCGGGAACGGCCTTATTCTACCGCCGCAGCCTTCCGGCCCGAAACCATGCGGGCGCAAAATCGGCGTAAAACCCCGGCGACGGCCTTGGGCCGTCTGTAAAAAAGAAGCCTTCTACTGCGCAAAAAGCGCCCCTCCGGTAAAACGGAGGGGCGCTTTTGTATGTTACAGGTCAATTATGCGTTGAACTTTTCCTCGTCCAGCAGACCCTCGCTCTTGGCCACGCAGATGCTGGCCACAGCGTCGCCCACCACGTTCAGGGAGGTGACGAGCATCTCGATGGGGCGGTTGATGGCGAGGATGAGGGAGTAGGCCAGCAGGGCGCTGTCATTCACGAAGCCCGCGCCGGACAGGATGGTGAAGAGGATGACGGCCCCTGCGCCGGGGGCGGCAGGCGTCCCCACCGAGGCCAGCAGAGCCAGCAGAGCGACCACGACCAGCTGGGCGGGAGTAACGGTGTAACCGGCGCAGCCTGCGATGAAGACGGTGGCCACCACCTGCATGATGGCGGTGCCGTCCATGTTGATGGTCATGCCCAGAGGCAGGACGAAGGAGGCAATGGACTCATCGACGCCGAAATCCTCGGTGCTGACCCTGATGTTCAGGGGGAGAGTGGCTGCGCTGGAAGAGGTGGAGAAGCCGAAGACGGCCACGTTGGCGATCTTCTTAATAAAGGTGATGGGGTTCTGCTTTGCGCCCAGCGCCACCACCAGAGGATAGGCCACCAGCAGGAAGACGAAGAGCAGGACCACCGTGACCACCACATACACCAGAGCGGGCTTGAGGTAATCAATGCCGTAGATGGCGAAGGTGCGGGTCAGCAGCACGAAGACTGCAAAGGGCGCGAAGTTTGTGACGACGAAGTTCAGGAAGACCACCACCACGTCGTTCACCTCGCCCAGCAGGCGGCGGAGGGTGGAAGTACGGCTCTCACCCAGCACATTCATGCTCAGGCCCACAGCCACCGCGAGGAAGACGGAGGAAAGAACAGCGTTGTTGCTGCCGAAGGCCGTGACGATGTTGGAGGGGATGACATTCAGCACCACGTTCAGGGGGTTGGAACCGGTGGAGCCGGCGGCTTCCGTCAGGCCCTCGATGTGAGCGTTGAAAAGGCCCATGGAATAGGTGGCGTAGCCCACGCATCCGGCCAGTGCCAGTGCCATAAAGGAGCAGAGCAGGAACCAGAAGAGGGTCTTGGCCGAGATGCGGCCCATGGTGCGGGTATCGGCGATGCTGCCGATGGCCAGCGCGATGGAGGTGAAGACCATCGGGATGATGACCAGCTGCAGTGCTTTGATGAAGAGCTGTCCGATGATGTAGAAGAGGCCGAGCGCACGTTCCGCGCCCTCTGTGGTGATGTCCTGGAAGAGCAGGTCGTTGATGGTCTGCCAGATGCCGCTGTTGCCAGAAGCCACGAGCTTTTCGCGCAGCATCATAAAGGCAAAGCCTGCCGCCAGACCGCAAACCAGAGACACCGCCATCTTTCTTGCCAGTGCCGCGCCGCTGTTCTTATTTTTTTCCATACGATTTTCCTCACTTTTGTCCATTTCCCAGTGTGTTTCGGTCACATTCGACCTATCCTACCACGGCAAACAGTTGGACGCAAGGGAAAAATCGGCTTTTCAGGCGATTTTTTCGCAAAAGTATGACTCGTGAAAGTTTGATGTAAAAATTACGTTTTGGATAAAAAGAAACCTCTCCGTCACGCTTACGGCGTGACGGAGAGGCTTCTTTTTATGTATTGTCTGTGCCCAGCTCTGCGGCTTCCAGCACCTTGATGCCTTCGGCCTCGAACGCGGCGCGCAGAGTCTCGGCAAAGCCGGGGCGCGGCACCTTGTTCTTGACGCAGATGGTAATGATGCCATGCAGGCTGGTGCATTCCAGACCGATGGAAGCGCCGTCCGCCGGCACCCAGGTCTGGAAGTCCTCGATGTACCGGGTCAGCTCCGGGCTGGACGGGGCGAAGGGGTCGCCCAGATAGCTCACCCAGAAGTCCGCCGGGAAGCCGCTGATGTACTCGCCCATCTGGAAGATGCGCTTTTTGATGCTGAGGCTGGCTTTCTGCTGGTAGACCCGGTAGACCCAGCCCATCTGCTCCGCGATCCGGAACAGTTTTCGCTCAGCGGAAAGGTTCTCTTTCAGGTCAGCGTCCACGCCCACGGCCACTTCGGCCAGCGGGGCATCTGCCGTCAGCGGCAGCTTGCGCTGGAAGGATGCCACGCAGTTGTAGAGGGCGTTCGGCGCACCCAGCGCGTCGCGGGCGTCTGTCGAGTAGCTGTAGAGCATCTCGTCCTTGTCCAGATACGCCCGCACCGCCTTACAGAGCAGAGCCATGAGGGTACTGAAGGGCTTGACGCCGCAGCGGAGGGCGGCGTCCACAAGCCCCGCCTTTTCCAGCCGGACGCGGCAGCAGGTGGGCGTCTCTTCAAAGGTCTGCACCACGGGGCGCTGCATATCGTTGGCCACCTGACTCTCAGGGTACTTTGCAAGGATGTCCTCGATGTCGTAGGCAGGGTCCGTCTCAAGGGTCCGGCCCTCGAAAGCCGTGCCGTACCGCAGGTTGCAGTAGAACTGCAGCACCATGGTCATGAAGGGTGCTATGCCCCGGCCATCGGCCAGGAAGTGGAACCAGTCGAAATAGACGACTTTTCCCTCATAGCTCAGGGCAACCGTAAAGCCGTTCTCGTCCGGAAATTCGGGCTTTGCGCTGCCCTGCCGCACCGGGCAGGGGGCGTCCGACGGCTCGAGGTGGAGCAGCTTTTTCTCCCACACCGGCTTCTGGAAATAGTAGGGTGCCTTTGCCCGGGCCGCATCCAGAGCCTGCTGCAAAAGCGCACCGTCCACGGCATCTTTCAGCGTGACCTGATAGCGGCAGTTGACCATGTTTTCGCGGTAATAGTAAACGATACCCTGAAAAACAGAGCGCTGTTCGGCATCCATTCCTTATTCCCCCGCGTGTGCGGCCAGATAGTCGGCCAGATCGCTGACGGTGACGAAGTTGCGCAGCTCCTTTTCGGGGATGCGCAGGCCGAAAGTCTCCTCCAGGTCGGCGACGACGGTCAGGATCTCCATGGACGACAGGTCCAGGTCGTCCATCAGGACGCTGTTCTCGTTGACATCCTCGGGGGAAATCTCTGCAACATCTTCCAGAATTGCAAGGATCTGGGACACGATCTCGGTTCTTTCCATAGTTTGAATCTTCCTTTCGTAGTTCCATTAAAGGCGGCCGCGGCTCTTTTCCAGTATTCCGCAGCCTGCCCCGTTTATTCTTACTTGCGCAGCAGCTTGCCGGTGCCGGTGCGGGGCAGAGGCTCGGTGCTGAACTCCACGGCGCTCATCCGCTTGTAGAGCGGCAGGGTGCGGTTGGTCTCGGTGATGAAGTCGCGGACGGTCTGCTGGTCGGCCTCGCCGCAGTAGATGACGGCACAGATCTTCTTGCCCTTCTCCCTGACGATGCATTCCTTGACGGCCTCGCACTTGGACAGCAGATTTTCCAGTTCTTCGGGGCTGACGTTCTCACCGTTGTCGAGGATGATGATATTCTTCTTGCGTCCGGTGATGTAATAGAAGCCGTCCTCGTCCACACGGGCCAGGTCTCCGGTGTGGAACCAGCCGTCGGCGTCGAGGACTTCTGCGGTGGCCTCGGGGTCTTTGTAATAGCCCAGCATGACGCAGCCGCCGCGGATGCAGATTTCGCCCGTCTCGTCCAGCTTGTACTCGGCGTGGTCGTCGGGCTTGCCCACGGCGCGGATGTGCTTTTCGTCCTGCTCGTAGTTGATGATGCCGTCGCCGCAGGTCTCGGTCATGCCGTACACCTGAGTGATCATCATGCCCTGCTGTGCCAGCTCGACCAGCATGGCGCCGTCAAACATGGCAGAGGAGCCGCAGGGGTTCCAGATGCCGTTCAGGCGGGCGCGGCGGCCCCGCTTGACGTCTTTGTAGATGGCCTCCATCAGCATGGGAGCCACAGCGATGGCATCGCTGTGCATCAGGCCCAGGTCGCGGTAGAAGTCGCGGATGTCGGCGGAGAGGTTCAGCGCCCAGCCCTTGCAGGCCCAAACGAAGAGGCAGATGAACGTACCCAGATGGAACAGGGGCAGGATGGCGAAGTTGCTCAGGACGTCGTTTTTGTCCTCGGGCATATGCTCGTGCTTATAGTCCAGCATGGCGTCGCCGAATTTGACCTGGCACTCCACAGTGGTAAAAAAGTTGCGCTCCGAGAGCATGACGGCCTTGCTGCGGCCGGTGGTGCCGGAAGTAAACATCAGCACCATCAAATCATCATGGCCCACGCAGTCAACAAGCTCTGCAGGCGCGCTGTCCTTGAAGGCGTCCATCGGACGGAGTTTATCGCCGTAGGCGGCCTCGATGTCGGGGCGGCAGCCATAGTCGATGCCGTCGTTGACGATGAGGGAAGGCTCGACAAGGCCCAGCTCATATTCCAGCTCGGGCCAGGTCTTTTTCTGGTTGATGGTCACGACGACGGCCCCGGCGAGGATCGCGCCGAAGCTGTTGACACCGTACTCATAGCAGTTGCGGCTCATGATGCCGACACGCTTGCCCTTGATGTCGGGGATATTCTCCTTAAAATAAGTAACGGCCCTGCGGATGTCCTGCACATACTGGGCGTAGGTCTTTTCCACCACAGTCTTGCCATCGGCGGCCACATAGCGGAAAGCCACCCGGTCGGGGTACTGCTTCGCCATGACGTCTGTGATGAGCTCATATACAGTATTTATCATTTTTGTCGCTCCTTGCTGTTTTTCTTTATTGCAGCGAAACGCCGGCAGCTGACATTTTCTGCCTCAGAGTAATAATACCTGTTTCGACAGAGAAATGCAACCACGCGGCGTATCCTTTTCACTGTTTCTTCTTCCTTGTTACTTCCGCAGCAGCTTCCCCAGAGCGTTGCGGGGCAGGGGCTCAGCGGTGAACTCCACAGCACTGATGCGCTTATACAGCGGCAGGCTGCGGTTCACCTCGGTGACGAAAGCTCTGACCTCTTCCTGCTTATCCTCAGGGCAGCAGATGACGGCACAAATTTTCTGGCTCTTCTCCTTCACGATGCACTCGGTGATGGCCGGGCAGAGGGCCAGCTTCTTTTCCAGCTCTTCGGGGCTGACGTTCTCGCCGCTGGCGAGGATGATGAGGTTCTTCTTGCGGCCGGTGATGTAATAGAAGCCTTCCTCATCCATCCGGGCAAGGTCGCCGGTGTGGAACCAGCCGTCGGCGTCGATGACCTCTGCCGTGGCCTCGGGGTCCTTGTAGTAGCCCAGCATCACGCAGTCGCCCTTGATGCAGATCTCGCCGGTCTCGTCCAGCTTATACTGAACGTGGTCGTCGGGCTTGCCCACGGCACTCATCTGCTTTTCGACCTGCGTAAAGTTCAGGATGCCGTCGCCGAAGGTCTCGGTCATACCGTAGCACTGGTTGACGACGAAGCCGTTCTGGGCCAGCTCCAGCAGCATCCTGGGGTCGAGGGCAGCGGAAGAGCAGCACAGGTCCCACAGGCCGTTCAAACGGCTGACGCGGCCACGCTTCATGTCGTTGTAGATGGTCTCCACCAGCATGGGGGCCGCGGCCATGACATCGCTGTGCATCAGGCCCAGGTCGCGGTAGAAGTCGCGGATGTCGCCGCAGAGGTTCAGAGCCCATCCGGCAGGCGGGTAGGACATGACGCAGACGAAGCAGGCCATGTGGAAGAGGGGCAGCAGGGTCATATGGCTCAGCGGCAGCTTCTGGCCTGCCGGGAGGCGGTTGGTGATCCAGTTCTCTGCCACCTCCGAATAGGTGTGCAGGCTCGCGCACATATTCCGCTCCGAGAGCATGACGCCCTTGCTGCGGCCGGTGGTGCCGGAGGTGAACATCAGCATCATCAAATCATCGTGGCCCACGCAGTTGGTCAGCTCGCCGGGGGCAGTATCCTTATAACAGTCCATGGGGCGGAGCTTCGGGCCGTAGGCGGCTTCCAGCTCGGCGCGGCAGCCGTAGTCAATGCCGTCGTTCAGGATGAGGGCAGGCTCCACGAGGCCCAGCTCATATTCCAGCTCCTCCCAGGTCTTTTTCTGGTTCAGAGTCACGAGGACGCCGCCGGCCAGGATGATGCCGTAGGACGCCACGCAGAATTCATAGCAGTTCCGGCTCAGCAGAACGATGCGTCGGCCCTTGATGTCCGGCACTTCGGCCTTGAGATAGGCCGTCATCCGGCGGATGTCCTGCGCATACTCGCGGTACTTCTTCTCCACGACAGTCTTGCCGTCCTCGGCCACATAGCGGATGGCCACATGATCGGGGAACTCCTGCTCCATGCAGCGGGTCACCATGTCGTATACGCCTGCGGGTACTTTGATGTATTCAGCCATCGGTCTTTCTCCTTTTTTGTCAAATTTTCAGCTCTGCACTTTTTTATTTACCTTCCAGAGTCATTCCGAATCTCTGGCATTTCGAGGAAAACTTTGGCACGGCTCCTCATGGCAACAGTATACCGCAAGCAGAGCGCAAACGCAAGATTTAATTGCACAAATATGCAACTTGAGCTTGCATTCGATTTGTGCAGGCAGATGTAATTCTTTCCTTTTGTTGCGATGCGCGAAAAGCTGTGATACACTTTTTTTCGTCAGGACGAAACTTCACCCGGAGGTCGAGTCCTTATCAAATTGACAGCAGGCCCAAAAAGCATTATACTGTTTATATCATTTGGCAAAAAAGCTCCCCGCCGAGCTTCATATTTTTATTTATCGCGCCTAAAACACGGCCTTCCGGGGCCTCCGGGACGAATGGCGCACAAGGAGGACCCTTTTCATGGAAGGCACCAAGCCCCGCACTGTAAGCAGCCTTGGCATGTTCGACCTGCTGAAAGGCATCGGAATGCTGGCCATTGTCTTTGCCCACACGGCAGAGCTTTACCCTCTCGGCACCAACGACGTCACCCCTTTCGCGTTCGCGCTGTTCGCTTACCGCGAAGCGCTGATGGCCGCCTTTTTTATTGCCAGCGGCTACGGCTTCCGCAAGCGCTCCATCCACAAATGCATCGAGCAGCAGCTCAAGACCCTGCTCAAGCCTTACCTTTATACTGCACTGGCCACCACGGTGCTCCACGCTTTCATTCACCACGCAGCTTTCGGCTCGTGGGATGCCGCCATCTCAGAATCGGCTAAGGTCTTAGGCGGTTTCCTGTTAGGCCTGCCCCACACGGCCACTTACTTCGGGCAGCAGTTTTTCTCCTGCGGACCCATGTGGTACTTAGTGGCTCTGATGCTGGCGTGGGTGCTTCTGGACGTGCTGCTCGAGATCTTCCCCGAGCGGTACATAACCCCCGCAGTCGTCGGCGTCACCCTGCTTGGCTGGGGCGTCACGCTGGTGTGGGAGGCTCCTTTCTGCATCGCACAGGGCATGGTGTCGCTGCCCTACCTTTACATCGGCTATCTGGCCAAGAAGCGCCGCCTTTTCGAAACTCCCCTTTCCGGCAGAGCCAAAGCCGGACTTATCGCGTCCGCGCTGGGCGTCGTCGCGGGCGTTTTGCTGACCCAGAGCACCGACTGCGTTTCGATGGGTGAGTGGACGATGGGGCCGCTGAGCATCCTGCTGGATGGCGCAGTGGGCTACGGCATCATCCGGCTCTTTTTGAAATGGCAGCGCCGAGTGGACGGCCCCATCTCCCATGCCATCGAGTGGGTGGGCCGGCGCTCGCTCTTCATCTTCTGCATCCACACTGTGGAGCTGACGGCCATCCCGTGGTATCTGATGGCGGCAAAGTATGCTGACCATCCGGTGCAGGGGATGCTGCTGCAGTTCGTGTTCTCGCTTGTGTCCATCTTCGCCGTCACCGAACTTCTGATGCGCCGCAAAGAGCTTGGCCGGAAGCTTCGGGGCGGCAAGCCTGCGGACAAGCCCCGGCAGCGGAGCAAGACCCGCCGCTATGCGGCAAAACACTGAAATTCCCGCGCTTTGGTATCCAGCCATTTTGAGGGCAGACTATAGTTACTTTTGATGCATGGGCTTGCAGCGCGGGTTGTACGCCTTGCGATAAATCGGAGGAGGCCCCGGTAATGATGAACGAAACTCCTGAAGCGGCTCTGCGCAGCCGCATTGCGGACCTTGAACAACAGCTCAAACTTGCAGACGAAGGCACTTCGCGGCTGGCCCAGCGCTGCCTTGAGCTGGAAAAACAGCTGCAGACCTTCTATGCTGCCCACCCCCAGAAAGAGAGGCAGACCGACTCGCCTGCTCTGGTGCAGCCGCTGCTTTACTATGATGCCGGGTTCGGCTTTTCCCAGAAAGACACCGTTAAGGCCCCGGACTACGAATACGACGAGCTGAACGGCATGGTGACAGCGACCTTCGAGCTGCCGGAGACCGCGTTCAATCTCCGTCTTGACCCCGGTGAGCTGCCCTGCTGCATCACCGATTTCGTCTTCTCGGATGACCGCATCCTCTGCCGCCCGGTGAACGGTGTGCCGCTCCACGGCGACGGCATCCTGTTCCTCAACGACGACCCGAATTTCATGCTGGAAGGTCTGAACCGTTTCCCCGCCGGGATGGAGCTGGGCGTGAGCTACTGCTACTTCCCGCTGGAGCCGCTGGCGGACGACCCATTGTTCGCCGCCGTTCTCGAGGGCGTACAGTATTTCCAGAAGACCCGCGTCTGCGAGCAGAAGCACCTCGACCAGCTGGAAAAGACTACGGCTGACCAGAAGCAGACCATCGAGGCCCTGCAGAAGAATCTCTCCGAGCTGCATCAGGCCAACGCCGAGCTGAGCGCCCGGAGCAAAGCCTACGAGAGCTCGCTGGAAAACGTCCTCTCTTCCAGCAGTTGGAAACTCACGCTGCCCCTGCGCCGCCTGCTGGGGCTGTTCCATCGCAGCCATTGAGCCTGCCTGCGGAGAGGAGGATACGATGTACAGCAGTTATACCACTCTGCAGCGGGTTCAGCTCGCCAAACAGGAATATCTCGACACCCAGGAAGTTTTTCTCGGCGTCTATGCGCCGGGACGGAACGCCTCCCTGAAAGCTTCCCTGCAGGACCAGCTCCACCGCAAATTTTTATTGACGGACAGCCTCCGCCCCGAAGCCCTCGGCAGCGCCGTCGGTGTGCTTCTGGTCAGGGAAGACCTTTTCCTGATGCCCACGGCCCTTTCCTGCTTTGCGGACGCACTGCGCAGCGGCGCAGACTACGTCACCAGCGACGCCGTCTTCGGCTACTCAGGCGTCACCACCCTCTACCACAGTCAGGGCTTTGCAGCCTGCCCGGGCTGCGCCCTCGTCTCCCGGGAGCTGCTGCGCCGCTGTCAGGCGGAAGCCCGCGACCCGGAAAATCCCGTCGAACTGCTGACGCTGGCGGCGAAGCTCCGCCGCAGCCATGTCTGCCTCCCGCTGGCGCTGGCCCACTATGAGCGGGACATCTGCGCCGAAGACGTCTGGTCTGTAAAGGGGAAGCGCGTCTTTATCATGAGCCACCTGCTGGACATGACCGGTGCGCCCATCGTGCTGGTGAGCGCCGTGCCGGTGCTGCGCAGCATGGGCTACGAAGTGGTCGTCCTCGGCCCTGAGGACGGCGGCTCCATGCCGCTTTTTCTCGAGGCGGGAGCTACCGTCATCACCCGCAAGGGCTGTGTCCAGTCTCCCCTGCTCTGGGGGCTGGCCCTCTGCGCCGACCTCGTTCTGGCCAACACCGTCGTGGAGGCCCGGGCCGTCCGCGCCCTGAGCGGTGCGCGGGTGCCGGTGCTCTGGTGGCTCCACGATGCCTTTGCAGGCTACCCCCACATCGCCCACCAGATCCCCAGAGAGCTGGGCGAAAATATCCGGCTCTACTCCGTCGGCAGCCACGCCGCCAACGCCATGCACTCGGTGCGGCCGGAGTTCAACATCCGGCCCCTCATCTACGGCCTGCCGGACTACGCCGCCGAGAAGTTCTCCCACTACGATTTGAGCTATGCGGGCGGGCGGCCTCTGTTCGCCACCGTCGGTTCCTTCGAGAACCGGAAAGGCCAGGACATCTTCTGCAAGGCCATCCGGCTGCTGCCGCCTGAGACCATGAAGAAGGCATCCTTCCTCTTCGTGGGCAAGGCCGCAGAGGCTGAGATGATGGACGCCGTGCGGAGCCTGACTGCTGACTGCCCCGACAACGTCTTTTACGTCAAGCGGCTCACCCGCGACGAGATCAAGAGCCTGATGGCCCAGTGTACCTGCCTCGTCTGCGCCTCCCGCGACGACCCCATGCCTACTTTCGTCACCGAGGGCCTCATCTTCGGCAAGCCCGCCATCGTGTCGGAGCACACCGGCACCGCCGGGCTCATCACCGAGGGCGTGGACGGTTTCGTCTACGAGGACGACGACCCCGAAAAACTGGCCGAGCGGCTGGCCTGGGCCATCGAGCACCCGGAAAAGCTGGCTGCCATGCGTCCCGCCTGCCGTGAGCTTTACGAGAGTCATTACTCCAAGCAGGCGTTTTCCGACAGTTTACAACAGGCTGTAAAGGAACTCACCGGCGAGTAAGCTCCCCGTTCTTTATCACTCTGCCGAAACTGAGGCAAAAAATTTGGCAGTTGTTCACAAACACACCTCCGGACTGTGATATACTCTCCTAAGAGTTTATCCCAGTCCGTTTTTGTTGAAATTTGAAAGGAGTCCCCGCATGAGTTCGTCCGCCTCCCCCGCCCCTTCGCGCCGAAAGACCCTGCTCTCGCTGGGCGTTCTGGCCCTGCTGACCGGCATCGTGGTGTTCATCTTCCGGGAGCACTGGGCCGAGATCTCCGAGGCGCTGAGCCGGCTCAACCTCGGGCAGGGGCTTCTGGCACTGGCCGTGGGCCTGAGCTACCCGCTTCTCGAGGGCGTATCCAGCTGGCTCATCGTCCGCAGCCGCCTGTCCCATTTCCCGCTGCGGCAGGGTATCGACAATGCATGGATGGGGACCTTCGGCAATGTGGTGGGCCTCGGCGCAGGGTCGGTGCCGTTTCAGACGTGGTATCTCCACCGGCGCGGGCTGGACGTCGGCCCCGGCGTAGGACTGATGACCCTGCAATACGTCTTCCACAAGACAGCCGTCCTGCTTTACGCCACCGTGCTGCTTCTGGCGGGCCGCCCTTGGATAGCGGCCCACTCCGACGGCGTACTGCGGTATCTGCCCGGGGCCTACGCTGTCGTGACAGGCGTCATCGTGGGACTCATCGCCCTCTGCGCCCTGCCGGTGGTGCAGCGTCTGGCCCGGTGGCTGCTGCATTTTCTGCCCGACACAGGCCGCTGGGCCGAGCGCCGGGAAAGCTGGCTGGAGCAGCTGGACACCCTGAGCACCGAGAGCCGCCATCTGCTGGCAGACAAGCCCCGCTGTGCCGCCATTCTGGGCGTACATCTCGTCAAGCTGTTTCTGCTCTTCTGCCTGCCCTGGATGGGGCTGCGGTTCATGGGGCTGGATACCGGACTGGCCTTCTGGCAGGTGCAGCTTCTCACGTCGCTGACCCTCTTCGTCTCCAACGCCCTGCCCAACGTGGCGGGCATGGGCTCGGTGGAGACGGCCTTCCTGCTGGTGTACAGCAGCTTCCTCCCCGATGCTTCGTCCATGAGCCTGCTGATGTTCTACCGGCTGGCCAGCTATTACGCCGTCTTTGCGGCAAGCGCCGTCGGCTTTGCGCTGGCACAGCGGCGGCTGAACCGCGGATGACCTTGTGAATGTCGTCATCACCCGCGATGTCGAGGCCGACAAGCAGGGCGACATGACCTATGTTCTCGAGTTCACCACCGAGGACGGCAGCACCCAGAGCTTCGAGACCCTGCACTACGAGACCACTCCTATCTCTCTGAAGAGCGTGGACGCAGCTGCTGGCGCTACCCCCATCGCATTCGCTGCTCCTGAGCAGTAAAAATCGGCTCATAACGAAGAAAACGGCAGGTTCATTGAACCTGCCGTTTTCTTATTCTATCAAATTCAGCCCTTCATGGGGACAAAGCCCACGAGGTCCTTCACGACCTCGCCGCCGATGATGAGTCCCACGACCGACGGGACAAAGGCGTTCGAGCCGGGAACAGAGCGGCGGATGGTACACTTGCGCTGGGTACCCGGAGGGCAGATGCAGTGGTGTTTGCAGCTGATGGAGTCATCCTCGATGGGAGTCATGACAGGCTCCCTGGAATAAACGACTTTCAGGTGCTTGATGCGGCGCTTGCGGCACTCGGTGCGCATGACCTTGGCCAGCGGGCAGACGGAAGTCTTATAAATATCCGTGACTTCGAAGCGGGTAGGGTCCATCTTGTTGCCTGCACCCATGGAGCAGATGATGGGGACGCCAGCCTCCTTGCACTTCATGACCAGCGCAATTTTACCGGTGACAGTGTCGATGGCGTCCACCACGTAGTCGAACTGGCTGAAATCGAAGCTGTCCTGCGTCTCAGGGCCAAAGAAGGTCTTGTAGGTGGTGACCTTGATGTTGGGGTCGATGTCGTGGACGCGCTCTTCGGCCACATCCACCTTGAACCTGCCCACCGTCTTGTGGGTGGCGATGATCTGGCGGTTCAGGTTGGTGAGGCAGACTTTGTCGTCGTCGATCAGGTCGAGAGCCCCCACGCCGCTGCGGGCCAGCGCCTCGACGGTGTAGCCGCCCACGCCGCCCACACCGAACACGGCTACACGGGAATCGTGCAGTTTGGTCATTGCTTCCGCGCCCAGCAGCAGCTGGGTGCGGGAATACTGGTCTTGCATATCATTTCTCCTTTCGGTTCTGCTTTTTACATTCACGGGCTTGCCCTCTCAGTCACCTTCGGTGACAGCTCTCCCAAAGGGAGAGCCAGAATGCAGCGGTCAGGCAATAGGCTCTGGCGCGAAGCGCCTGAGAGGGCCAGGCCGCTCCCCCTTATCCCTTCACCACCTGTGTAATGGTGCCGCCTCCGAGGACGACATCTCCCTGATACAGCACGACGGCCTGCCCCGGGGTGGGGGCGCGCTGAGGCTGGTCAAATTCCAGACGGAAGCTGTCCGGCCCTGCCGGGTAGACGGTGGCAGGCTGTTCGGTCTGATGGTAACGGGTGCGGGCCGTCACCCGCAGGGGGCCTTTCAGCTCCGGGATGGCGATCCAGTTCACTTCGTTCGCATAGACGATGGTATCGAACAGCTCCGACTCCGGGCCGACCGTGACGGTGTTGGCCTGCATATCCTTGGCGCAGACGTAGACCGGCGCGCCCATGGCGAGGCCCAGGCCCTTCCGCTGGCCGATGGTGTACCGCACAGCGCCGCTGTGGGTGCCTACCTTTCTGCCGCCGACGTCGAGGAAATCGCCCGCCGGGTAGTGCTTGCCGGTGAAATCCTCCATAAAGCGGGCGTAGTCGCCGTCCGGCACGAAGCAGATGTCCTGACTGTCGTGCTTGCGGGCGTTCACGAAGTGCTGCTGCTCGGCGATGGCGCGCACTTCGCTCTTGTGCAGACCACCCAGCGGCAGGCGGACATGAGCCAGCTGCTCCTGCGTGAGGTTGTAGAGCACATAACTCTGGTCTTTGTTCTCGTCCAGACCCTTTTTGAGCAGCCAGCGGCCCGTGGTCTCGTCCTGCTCCACCCGGGCATAATGGCCCGTGACCACATGATCCAGTCCGTGCGCTTCTGCCCAGCGAAGCAGGTGATCGAACTTCATATATTTGTTGCAGTCGATGCAGGGATTGGGCGTACCGCCGGCCTCGTAGACCCGGATGAATTTGTCGATGATCTTTTCCTGAAAGTCTGCCGTAAAATCCAGCACCTCGTAGGGAATATCCATCGCATAGGCCACCTCGGCGGCGTCCTCAATGTCCCGCTCCGAGCAGCAGGTGTGCAGACCCTCGGTGTTCACGGCCTCGTTGCGGGTGAGGCGCATGGTGACGCCGGTGCAGTCGAAACCGTCCCTCTGCATGAGCCATGCCGCCACCGAGCTGTCCACACCGCCGCTCATGGCGATGAGCGCCCCGGGGCGGCGGGAAGTGTTCTGTGTTTCTGTCATTCTGTTCCTCTTCTATTATAACATACTAAAACAGTAGTATAATACTACCGCAGCTTCTTTCTCTTGTCAAGACGCAGAAAATTTGGCCGCAAAGGCCAGAAGTTCCGCTTTTTCGTTGGGCAGCCGCCCGGTGATGACCTCTTCCAGCAGCGCTTCCAGCGCGCGGTGCAGGCCCGGCCCGGGCGCGACGCCCGCCGCCATCAGATCGCGGCCATTCACGGCCAGCTGGGAGACGCGGCAGCAGGCGCTTTGGGCGGTCAGCGTCTCGGCCTCTTTTTGCAGGGCGGTAAATTCATCTTTTCTTTCCGGTCGAAGAGCGCTCCAAAGGGCAGTCAGCTGCTGCACGGTGTGGAGGTCGTATTTGCCAAGAAGTCGTTTGGCTTGAAGCGACAGCGCAGGAGTGCGGGGAGCTTTCTCCTTCACAAGTGTTGACACTCCATCTATCACAGCATTGGAGCATTTCAAGCGTTTCAGCGCCTTTCGTGTTCCATCCTCCCCCAGCGGCAGAAGCAGCGCCGCCCAACGGGTGGTCACTTCCTCTGCTCCTGCCGGAAGGGCATCTATGATCTCACGGGCTTCCGACAGATCGTCGGGCGGCAGTTCCGGCAGGACGAAGGCCAGCACTTCCGGCTCCAGATACGCCCCCGGCTTCGGGGCAGACAGAAGCTTGTCCAGCTCTTCTTCGATGCGCTCCACCGACACGCAGTCGAGGTGGGCGGCCAGCTGCTTCGCCGCCGCTTCGGTGGCCTCGTCGATCACAAAGCCGAACCGGGCCGCAAAGCGGTAGAGACGCAGGATGCGCAGAGCGTCTTCTTCAAAGCGGCGCAGCGGCTCACCGACCGCCCGCACCACGCCCCGGGCCAGATCTTCCTGCCCGCCAAAGGGGTCGCACAAACCCTCTTCGGCGCTGTAGGCCATGGCGTTGATGGTGAAGTCCCGCCGGGCCAGGTCCTCCCGGACGTCGGGTACAAAGGCCACGCTGTCGGGGTGGCGGCCATCGGAATAACTGCCCTCGGTGCGGAAGGTGGTGATCTCATAGAGCCTGCCGTCCCGCTTCACAGTCACGGTACCATGCTGCAATCCGGTGGGGATGCACTGCTTTTCTCCGAACAGCTCCATCACCTGCTCCGGGCGGGCAGCGGTGCAGAGGTCCCAGTCGTGGGGCGCAAGGCCCAGCAGACTGTCCCGGACACAGCCGCCCACGGCATAGGCCGCAAAACCTGCCCGGTGCAGCGCGTCCAGCAGGGCGGAGGCGCCGGGTTCCAGGACGATGTTCATTCTTCGGCCTCCTCATATTGCAGGGTGATGCTCTTGCCGTCATAGCCGCACTCTGCCGCCGGGAAGAGGCTCTGCGCCTGGGCCAGCTCTTCTTCCGGATCGGTGATCATGGGCGAATAGTGGACGAGCCAGAGCCGCTTTGCGCCCGCTTTGGCGGCGAGGGCTGCGCTCTGTCCGAAGGTGCTGTGGCCGTACTGTTTGGCCTGCGCGGCCTGCTCCGGCAGAGCATAGGTGGAGTCGCAGAGCAGAAGGTCCGCACCCGCTGCGGCCTTTTCCAGCGCCGGACAGGGGGCGGTGTCGCCCGAGAAGACAAAGCTCAGCCCCTGCCGGGCCGGGCCGAGGACGGCTTCCGGCCGGATGACACGTCCACCGTCCAGCGTGATGCTCTCGCCGTGCTGGAGCGTCTTCCACTGCTTTACCGGTATGCCCAATGCCCGCGCCTGTTCGGGTGAGAACCGTCCGGCCCGGGGCAGATCGAGCCGGTAACCCTGACTGACGACACGGTGGCGGGTCGGCACCGGCGTGAGCTTCGCGCCCTGGGGCCAGCCGCCGAATTTTTCGCAGAGCGCCGCCGGAACGTCCATCACCTCAGCATAAACCGGATACGGCAGAGGCCCCGTCAGCACCCGCAGTGCCGCCCAGACTTCGCCGAGCCCCTTCGGCCCGTATAGCGCCAGCGGGCGGGTGCGGCCCTGACAGCCCAGCGTCTGCAGCAGCCCCGGCAGGCCGAAGATGTGGTCGCCATGGTAATGGGTCAGGCAGACGGCGTCCATCTTCATCAGGTTGACTCCGGCCCGGCGGGCGGCAGTCTGGGTCCCCTCGCCGCAGTCGAACAGGAGGCTGTGTCCTCCGCATTCGGCCACCGCCGCCGTGAGGGCGCGGTCGGGCAGGGGCATGGTGGCCGCTGTACCCAGCAGTGTAATGGTCAGCATAAAGTTTCTCCGTATCACAAAAAATCTCGATGGCTATAGTGTACCACACTCTTCGGCCCGGCACAATCGCACAGCCGCACCCTGACAGGCATAAGATGGCCCAAACCACAAAAGGAGGGGTCTTGTATGCGGCGTCAGCGGCCCGGGCATCGCATTTGGTCGTTCCACCACCGGGGACTGCTGCTTCTGGCGGCGGCAGTGGCGGTGATGCTCTTTTTTCTCTACGGCTGCATGGCAGGGGCGGCGTACAGCCCCCGGGGGCGGCTGGTGTTCATCCCTCTCGCACAGGTTTCAGGCAGTAGTACGACTTCGCTTTTTTCCGCTTTTATCTGGAAGAATCGGAGCTGCCCACCGCATGGTACAATGTGCGGGCCGATATGAAAAACAAGCCCGCTCCCCTGCTGAACCCCGGCACCCTCAAGCCCATGACGGTCAGGGAGCTGGACGGCGTTTTCTGCGATGAGCTGGTACAGCAGGAGATGGACGACACCACGGCCTGATGGAGGCCGCCGGCGTGGAGCAGACCAGCGTCTTTGAGGCGGCAGAGCACTGAGCCAGACGGTCATTCCGCAAGTCAAAACCACCGGCTAAGCCGGTGGCTTGAGTAAGCCCTAGAAGGGCATCCTACTGGCAAAGCCCCTCAAGGGGCCTCGAGCAAGCGTCTTTCATCTGCATTACCTGCCCTACCGCTCTAACGAGCTATGTTGCAAAGTGCATCTTCTAAGATGACAATTTCTTTGTCATCTCGCTTTGCTCGAATCTTATAGCTAAAGCATTTTCTACTCCACCAGCGGAGCTGGTGGTTGTCGCTCGCTCAAGCTACCCAACAGCAAGCCAGCCGCCCTGCAAGGTAACAGGGCGGCTGGCTGCTTCTATTATGCAATTCAGGAGAATGGAGAAGAGAATCGCGTTTTTATGCTTCCTGGGGACGGAAGTGTCGGAGAATCACTCGCCGCGGACGGCTGCGAAGCCTGCCTCGAGGTCGGCGATGATGTCGTCGATGTGCTCGGTGCCGATGGACAGGCGGATGGTGTTCTGGTAGATCTGCTGCTCGGCCAGCTCCTCATCGGTCAGCTGGCTGTGAGTGGTGGAAGCCGGATGGATGACCAGGCTCTTGACGTCGGCCACGTTTGCCAACAGAGAGAAGACCTTCAGGTTGTCGATGAACTTGAATGCTTCCTCACGGCCGCCCTTGATGTTGAAGGTGAAGATGGAAGCGCCGCCGTTGGGGAAGTACTTCTCATACAGGGCGTGGTCGGGGTGATCCGGCAGAGAGGGATGGTTGACCTTCTCGACCTGGGGATGGTTGGCCAGGAACTCGACGACCTTCTTGGTGTTCTCCACATGGCGCTCAATGCGCAGGCTCAGGGTCTCGGTACCCTGCAGCAGCAGGAAGGCGTTGAACGGAGAGATGGTCGCACCGGTATCACGCAGCAGGATGGCGCGGATGTAGGTGACAAAAGCGGCGGGGCCGGCTGCGTCAGCGAAGGACACGCCGTGGTAGCTGGGGTTGGGGGCGGCGATGTTGCCGTACTTGCCGCTGGCCTTCCAGTCGAACTTGCCGCTGTCCACGATGATGCCGCCCAGCGTGGTGCCGTGGCCGCCGATGAACTTGGTAGCGGAGTGGACGACGATGTCAGCGCCATGCTCGATGGGACGGATCAGGTACGGGGTGCCGAAGGTGTTATCAATGACCAGCGGCAGGCCATGCTTGTGAGCGATGGCTGCGATGGCATCAATATCAGGAATATCACTGTTGGGGTTGCCCAGAGTCTCGAGGTAGACAGCCTTGGTGTTGGGCTGGATCGCGTTCTCGACCTCTTCCAGATCGTGAGCGTCCACAAAGGTGGTGGTGACGCCGAACTGGGTCAGAGTGTGCTCCAGCAGGTTGTAGCTGCCGCCGTAGATGGTCTTCTGCGCTACGATGTGGTCGCCGGCCTGAGCCAGTGCCTCGATGGTGTAGGTGATGGCAGCTGCACCGGAAGCAGTAGCCAGAGCAGCCACGCCGCCTTCCAGAGCGGCAATGCGCTTCTCGAACACATCCTGGGTGGAGTTGGTCAGACGGCCATAGATGTTGCCGGCGTCGGCCAGACCAAAGCGGTCAGCGGCATGCTGGCTGTTGCGGAAGACATAGGAAGTGGTCTGGTAGATCGGCACAGCACGGGAATCGGTAGCGGGATCGGCCTGCTCCTGGCCAACGTGAAGCTGCAGGGTCTCAAATTTATAGTTAGACATAGTAATTAACCTCTCTATCTGTACTTAAAGTATAATTCTGACGCATAAAAAATCCCGGTCACTGACACCATTTCAGTGCACCGGGCAAAATTCGGGGTTAGCGCTTTGGCAGCTTTGCCATCACATTCGCACACACATTCGGTCTGCAGAGGGCAATGCACAGCGCTCGGTCCCATATTCTGCCCGGGTGGTGTACATTCGCCCACAACGGAAGTTCGCGTGGAGCAGGTTTTTCCAGATCAGCGTCATTTTGGTGCCCTCCTTTCAACGGTTTTCCCAATCCTCTACGACCCCGGGAAACTTGGCTTCAATTTCCCACTAGGTTTGTGGATTTGTTGTCTGGATTATATCCCCATTTACCCAGATTGTCAATAGGTTTATTGCAAAAAAGTTGGAAATTTTCCGCAGGGGTCTATTTTGCGAGATTTTGAAGATCCCGCCCACCATAAACAATACGAACGAGAGTTACGGTACGGGTGCTTTGATCGATCAGGTAGAACAGCAGAAAATTCTCCACGGTAAACCTGTGCATTCCCATGCTCTGCCACGGTTCCCAGTCCACAACAGGGTACCGCCCGGGCAGGGCATCCAGTGAGCGAGCAGCCTTGCGGATGCGGTTGACCAGTTTTTGGGCGGTAGCAGGCTCTTTGAGCGAAAATGCGACATAGGAGTAGAGATCCCGCAGGTCGTCCAATGCCTGCGGTGCGTAGCGGACCGTATAAGCGCTGCTCATATTCCAAACTCCTGATACAATGCGGCATCGACTTCATCGGCAGAAAAGCTCTTGCCGTTTTGCAGAGAGGCGACTCCCTTTTGCAGTTCGGTATCCAACTCGGTACGGCTCATGCCGCCCACAGCAGTGGGGATGGCAGGGGGAAGATGCAGATCGAGCGGGAGCCCCCGGGTCAGGACGATCTGGCGGTAAAGCATCTGGATGGCGCTGGATGGGGTAATGCCCAGTTGAGCAAGGATATCCTCGGCGCTTTCTTTCAGGTTGGTATCAATGCGGGCATAGACGGCGGCGGTGTTAGCCATAACGATCACACTCCTTTTTTACAGTATAACGCAAATTGCTTGCGAATGCAATCAGCTGCAAGCAAAAATAAATGCGGTGTTTTGCGTTGACGGGAAAACGGGGATGCTGTATACTAAGTCTATTCTTTATTCTTGTAAAGGAGGGCGGGCAGATGAGCATTGGGCCAAGTATGCCGCTGCGGCTGGAAAAGCCGGAGGGCATCGACCTTGCACAGGCGGCGCGGTATTTCGGGGCCCGGGGCGGCGTGGATGCGGCCACCCAGGCACTGCTGGAAAAATGCGCCGTGCCGCTGCTGGCGGCAGCCACGCCCCGGGCAGTCTGGCTGGAGGCCGACCCCGACAGCCTGACAGCGGCGGGCATTCTGGCGGGGGAAGATGTGGCAAAGCATCTGGAAGGCTGCACCGCCGCCCTGCTGCTGGCCGTAACGCTTGGCCCAGGTGTGGATGCCCAGATCCGCCGGGCCGGTGTGGGCGATATCGCCGCCGGTGTGGCATCGGATGCGCTGGGCTCCGCGCTGGCCGAACAGGCTGCGGAGGCCGCTGAGGCTGAGCTGCGCCAGTGGGCTGCCCGGCAGGGCAAGTATCTGACGGGGCGCTATTCCCCGGGCTACGGGGACTGGCCCCTTGCCGTGCAGCCGCTGTTGGCAGCCGCGCTGGACACCGCCCGCCGCGCCGGGCTCTGTGTCACGGAAAACAACCTGATGACCCCCCGCAAGAGCATCACGGCCATTCTGGGGGTCAGCGATCACCCGGTCCGGGGGCATCTGGCGGGGTGCGGGCACTGCGTGCTCCGCACCCGGTGCGAATATAGAAAGAGGGGGATCACCTGTGCAAGCGAATGAACTGTTTGACCGGCCCAATACCATCCTGCTGGATGGCGGCATGGGCACCATGCTGCAGGCTGCGGGCCTGAAACTGGGGGCCCGCCCCGAGGAGCTGAACATCACCGACCCGGCGCTCATCGAGAGCATCCATGCCCGGTACGCCGCCGCAGGCAGCCGCATCATCAATGCCAATACCTTTGGCGCTTCCGCCCACAAGCTGGCGGGCAGCGAGTACACGCTGGAGGAGATCATTGCGGCGGGTATTGCCAACTGCAAACGGGCCTGTGCCCCTTACGGTGCATTGGCCGCGCTGGATGTGGGCCCGCTGGGGGAGCTGCTGGAACCCAACGGCACCCTGGCGTTTGAGGATGCCGTGGCAGAGTATGGCCGCATCGTCCGGGCAGGCGTGGCCGCCGGGGCTGACCTCGTGTTCCTTGAGACCTTTACCGATCTGTATGAGCTGAAGGCCGCCCTGCTGGCCGTCAAGGAGAACAGCAGCCTGCCCGTGCTGGCCAGCATGAGCTTTGAAGCAGGCGGCCGCACCTTTACCGGCTGCACGGTCGAGAGCTTTGCCGCCACCGCCCGGGGCCTGGGGGCCGATGCCGTGGGTATCAACTGCTCTCTTGGCCCCAAGGAGATCTTCCCCATGGCAAAGCGGCTGACCGAGGCCCTGCCCGGCAGCTTCCCGGTGTTCGTCAAGCCCAACGCAGGTCTGCCCCGCGCCGATGGCTCGGGCTACGATATCACCCCGCAGCTCTACGCCATGCAGATGAAGCCCTACCGGGAACTGGGCCTGTTTGCTGCAGGCGGCTGCTGCGGCACCACCCCGGAGTTCATCCAGCTGCTGAACGGCGTGTTTGCCGATTGCAGGCCGGGCCGCCCCGACCACCCCATGAAGTCGGTGGTGTGCAGCCCCATGGACTGCGTGGATGTGGACGGCATCACGGTGGTGGGTGAGCGCATCAATCCTACCGGCAAAAAGCGGTTCCAGCAGGCCCTGCGGGAAGGGGATATGAACTATGTGCTAGAACAGGCCGTGAGCCAGACCGAGGCCGGGGCCCAGATCCTGGATGTGAACGTGGGTGCGCCCGGTGTGGATGAGCCTGCCCTGATGGAGCAGGTGGTCAAGGCGCTGCAGAGCGTGGTCAGCCTGCCATTACAGCTGGATTCCTCCCATGCCGAGGCGCTGGAACGGGGCCTGCGGGTCTACAACGGCAAGCCCATCGTCAACTCGGTGAACGGCGAGGCGGAAAAGCTGAACACCATCCTGCCCCTGTGCAAAAAGTACGGCGCGGCGGTGGTTGGCCTTGCCATTGACGAGCGGGGCATCCTGCCCAAAGCCGAGGACCGCGTGGCCATTGCCCGCCGCATCCGGGACGCGGCGCTGGCGGCAGGCATCCCGCAGGAGGACATCTATATCGACTGCCTGACCCTGACGGCCAGCGCCCAGCAGGAGGATGTGCTTGCCACGGTGCAGGCCCTTCACGCCTGCAAGGAGGAGCTGGGGGTGCGCACCATTCTGGGCGTGTCCAACATCAGCTTCGGCCTGCCCTGCCGCTCCTACCTGAACACCACCTTCCTCACCATGGCCATGTATGCCGGGCTTGACCTTGCCATTATGAACCCCTCCAGCGAGGAGATGATGGCGGCGGTCTACGCTTACAACGTTCTGACCAACCGGGATAAGCAGAGCACAAAGTACATTGAGCGGTATGCCAGCCGGGTGCCCGCTTCTGCCGCACTGGTGCAGGCCGTGCAGAATGCCCAGACCGCCCCGGCAGCAGGCGAAACACCGGAGGCCGCCGGCCCCTATGCCCCCTTGATGAAGGCGGTGGAAAAGGGCTTGAAGGGCGAGGCAGCTGCCCGCACCCGGGCGCTGCTGGAGGAAAAGGAGCCGCTGGAACTGGTGGACGAAGCCCTCATTCCGGCGCTGGATATCGTGGGTGCAAAGTATGAAAAGGGAACCCTCTTCCTGCCGCAGCTGCTGCAGGCGGCCACCGCCGCGCAGGGGGCTTTTGAGGAGATCAAGACCGCCATTGCCCAAAAGGGCGAGGGCAGCGCCAGCAAGGGACGCATCGTCATTGCCACCGTCAAGGGCGATGTCCACGACATCGGCAAGAACATCGTCCGGGTCATCCTGGAGAATTATGGCTTTGAGGTCATCGACCTGGGCCGTGACGTGCCGGTGGAAACGGTCGTGAACACCGTCCGGGAGAAGGATGTGCATCTGGTGGGGCTTTCCGCCCTGATGACCACCACCCTCAAGAGCATGGAGGAGACCATCCGGGCTCTGCACGATGCCAAACTGGACTGTAAGATCATGGTGGGCGGCGCTGTGCTGACCCCCGAATATGCAAAAAAGATCGGTGCCGACTGGTACGCCAAGGATGCCAAGCAGAGTGCCGATATTGCCAAGGAGTTCTTTGGCGTATAAGTTGGAATATTAAGAGAAAACGACCCTCTCCGCATTGCAATTCCCGGAGAGGGTCATTTTTTGCTTACTTTTTGATCCAGTTGTCCACTGCGCTCACCAGAGCCCTGCCCCGGCGGCCCAGGAGCTTGGGCAGGAGCATCCGGGCCATGGCCCAGACACCTGCAAAGTTGAACAGGATGATGGCGGCGGTCAGGAGGCCTGTCCACAGGCCGTAGAGCGGAGGCTCGGCCAGCAGGAGCAGGGCCTCGCCCGCCAGCACGCCGAAGTTCACCGCCACCCGGCCCGGGTGGATGGACATACCGATCATGTTGTGGGCATCCAGCGCGCGCAGCACGAACACGATGCCCAGACCGAAGAAGGAAGCCACCGTTGCGCCGATGGGCCCCCACCACTTGATGAAGAAGTAGTTCATAATGCAGTTGCTCACAGCACCGGCCAGCATGGTCCACAGGCTGTGGGTGGACTTTTTGTTGACAACGTATGCGCTGTTGAGGAACTGGTTGAAGCAGCTGCAGGTGGAAGCCAGCGTCAGGAAGGGCACAAAGTGCCAGGCGTAGTAGTAGTTGGACTTCATCACGTGCATGACCGGGCGGCAGAGCCAGATGATGCCCGCCGCACAGCAGAACAGTACCGAGGAATAGGTGCGGAAGATCTTGGTAAAGAACCGGGCACGGCCCTCCTCCTCGGTCACGGCAGAGAGCTGCCAGGCATCGTAAAAGATCAGGCCCAGTGTGGTCAGGATGGTGGGCAGGAAGTAGCCGGTGGAAAGCAGGCCGCTCCAAGCGTCACCACTGTGGCCGTCCAGCCCGTCGCACATCTCACGCACGAAGAACAGGTCCGATGCGTTGATGACCCAGAAGCTGATCTGGGCCGGGATCATGGGCAGGGAAAAGCGGAGCATCTGCTGCCAGAGATCCCGGTTCAGGCCCTTGAGCTCCACATAGTTCCACAGCCTGCCGGTGATGCAGAGGAAGAGCACGCTGACCAGGTCACCGCTGATGATGGCCAGCAGATAACCATTGGCACCCCAGTGGAAGCCTACAAGGTAGAGCACATAGAACATCAAGGTGGCAAAGGTGCACAGGATGCCGTCCACGGCCACCAGCTTGTTCCACTGGCGGCTGCGCACGAACTGGGTGCAGAGGGTGCGCAGGCAGCTCATCAGGACGTAGATGTAGATGAGGAAGCCGTACTGTGCCATATCGGGCAGGAACTGCGCCACAGGCCAGCAGAGGATCAGGATGCCGAAGCCCCCCAGAATGGTCAGCAGGCCGTTGGTGAACACCTGCTTTTCGCTGTTGCCTTTGTCCAGGCCAAAGCGGATGATGGCGTTGGACATGCCCATTGAGACAAAGGGGATGAGCAGGTTTGCATACTGGCTCAGGATCTTCGCCAGACCCAGATCGGCGATCTCGGCCATGGCGTAGGTCAGGAACGGCTGCACCAAAAGGGTCAGCAGCTTAGACGAAAAGCTCGAAATGGCAAAGATAATGGTGTTTCCGGCCAGCTTTGAATATTTGTCGCCACCGGAGGTCTTTTTTTCACTTTCCAAGGGTCGAACCCCTCCTGTTGATTTTTATCACAAGGTTTATTTCAATAAAGCCCGCCGTTCTTTCCAGTCTGGCAGCAGCTTTTCCACCTCGGCCCAAAAGGCCGGGCTGTGGTTGGGCTGCAGGAAGTGGCAGTACTCGTGCACCACCACATAGATCTGCGCGGCGGGCGGCATATTGTAGAGCTGCAATGAAAAGGTGATCTGCCGCCGTTTCATGTAGCACACGCCCCACCTGCTGGTCATGTCCCGCACCTTGATGGTGGGCTTCTGCCCGCCCAGAACCCCGGCAAAGGCAGGGTAGACCTTGTCGCTCATGGCGGTAAAACAGGCCAGTGCCTCCGCCTGGGAGGGCAGGGGCTGGTCATTCCGGGCGTTCCGCCGCAGCTGGCGGGAGACCGCCTCCCGGATCCACTGGGCCTGCTCTGTCACAAAGGCATCGGCAAAGCCCACCGTGTAGGACCACGGGATGCTCACGGCCACGGTGCCGTCCCGCCGGATGTGCAGGTTGAGTCGCTTGACCTTTTTGCGGGTCAGCTCATAGGGGATGCCTGCGGCGGTGCGCCGGGTCACTTCCGGCTTGCGCTGCGGCATTTCAGCCAGTCCTCCACGGGCAGCTGGGCCAGGACCACCGCTGCAAAGATGAGGGTGCAGCCAAAGACCTCCCGCATGGAAAGGCTCTGGTGGAGCAGCAGCCAGCCGCCCAGCGCGCTGAACACGCTTTCCAGACACATGATAAGGCTTGCAATGGCGGGGTTTACGTCCCGCTGGCCCAGGATCTGCAGGGTATAGGCTACGCCGCTGGACATCACGCCGCAGTAGGCCAGCGGGAGCCAGTTGGCCCCGAACTCGGCCAGGGTGGGATTCTCGAACAGGAGGGCGGCAGCGGTGCTCTCTACGGCCACCACAAAGAACTGCAGCAGGCTCAGGCGGACACCGTCCACCTGCGGGGCAAAGTGGTCCACCGTCATGATCTGAAAGCTGAACAGCACGGCGCAGGAAAGCAGGATCCAATCGCTGGCTTCAATGCCGCCAAAGCCGTTTTTCATGCAGAGCAGATAGAGCCCGCCCACGGCGATGACCATGCTCAGCCAGAGCCGGGCACTGCCCCGCCGCCCCAGAAACAGCCCGAATACCGGCACCAGCACCACATACATGGCGGTCAGGAAACCAGCCTTGGCCGTGGAAGGGTTGAGCGTGATGCCGATCTGCTGGGCAGCGGAGGCCGCAAACAGCAGGGTGCCGCAGCAAAGCCCCGCCGTCAGCAGATGTCTGCGGTCGGCAGGGGCTTTGGGCCAGCCATAGGCTGCGCCGTGCCTGCGGTGGAGGGCATCGAAGGCGCGGACGGTGGGCAGCAGCACCAGCACCGCCAGCCAGCTGCGCCCGGCCAGAAAAGAATAAGCCCCCATGCCGGAGCCTGCGCTCTGGGCCACGAACGCCGTGCCCCAGATAAAAGCGCAGAGCATCAGCATGAGAGAGTGTTTTGTTTGTGTGTTCATCTTAGCCGATGCCCTCCACTTTCATCAGACCGTAGAGGTAGTAACGGCTGGAATCGTAGGAAATGGTAACGCGGTAGCTTGCGTTGGGGTCAAGGTTGTCGATGTCGCAGTGGTAGTTCTGGCCGTCGGCGGTGAAATAGAAGGTGGTGTTGTCCACATACTGCGCGCCGCCGTCCACCTTTTTCCAGAGGGAGACCTTGAACTTCTGGGCACCGCCGTCGGTGGTGCCGCAGCCGTAAATGCTCAGCAGGCCGCTGGGCACGGTGAAGTATTCAGTCTTGCGGCTCCAGATGCCGTTGAACACGATGTTCAGCGCCCCGTTGGCCCGGGCTGTGGCGTATTTGGCCGTGGTATCGGCAATGCCATCGAGCATCAGCGGATCAGAGCTGAGCACGGCCCACTGGGTGGTGTCGTCCTCCTGCACCTCGTTGGAAGAGCCGAACACCTTTTGGACAATGCTCTTGCAGCCGGTCAGGACGACAACGGCCAGCACAGCTGCCAGCGCAAAGGCAAGGATTCGTTTTGTTTTACTCATGTTTTTCTATCCTCAAAAACAGCAGGTGAAAAATGCGATATTTTTGCATGATACCATAGTATACCGCATTTTTTTCCTGCTTACAAGGGATTTTCTGTGTCTTAGCCGTCCAATGCCGTCAGAGCGGCACGTTCGGCGGCGGCAAGGCCGCTTTCGTCGGAGCGGAACAGGGAGCCATAGCGGTAGAGCGCCCAGCCCCCGGCACCGGCGCTGCGCAGGTCGGTCACCTGCCGGGCCAGCGCGCTGCCGGTGCACCACTGGCTGACGCTGTCGGCGTTGGCTCCACCGTCTCCCACACCGACCCGGTAGGCTCCCAGCCCGAAATAGAGGGCCGTGCTCTCTGCCCGGGGCAGGGCCAGCCACTCGGCGGTGATATTCTCAAAGGCAAAGCGGGTGCTGCCGGAGGAGAGGGTATAGCCGTAGCCCCAGTAGATCTGGGGGCAGAGGTAATCCACAACGGCATCCGCACCGGAGGCCGTCAGCCAGACGGAGAGATCGGTGTACTGCTCGTTCCGGTCGTTGTCCGGGTTGCCCTGGGGGCTGACCCCGAACCGCAGGGTCGGGTCGGCGGCCTTGACGGCATCGTGGGCAGCTTTGACCAGCCGGGTCACGTTAGCACGCCGCCATGCGGTCAGGTCGGTTTCTCCGCTGGCTGCAAACTGCGCCGCGTCGATGGAAGGATCGGTGGTGGGGTAGAAGTAGTCGTCAAAGTGGATGCCGTCCACGGCGTAGTTCTGCACCAGCTCTGCCACGCCCTGCACCACATAGTCGGCAGCCTCCGGAATGGCGGGGTTCAGGTAGGCCCCCTCGTTCACGGTGCAGACCCACTCCGGGTGGGTGTTCAGCAGGCTGTTCTCTGCAATAGCAGGGGGCATGGAGGCCGAGCTCCTGAGCCGGTAGGGGTTGACCCAGGCCTCCAGCGAAAGCCCCCGGGCGTGGGCCTCGGTCAGCAGCACGTCCAGCGGGTCAAAGCCCGGGTCCTGCCCCTGCACGCCGGTGCACAGGTGGCTCCACGGGAAAAGGCTGCTCCGGTAAAGCGCATCCCCGAAGGGCCGCACCTGCGCAATGACGGTGTTCAGCCCAAGGGACAGGCAGTTGTCCATCAGTGCGGCGGCATCGGCCCGGAACGCGCTTTCTGAGGAAAAGTCCATCTCTGCAAATTCGAGATAGCTCACCCACACCGCCCGCCACTCGCCGCTGGGCAGGGCGGGATTGGGGGCAGCCTGTGGCGATGGCGCAGGCTCCGCGTTGTTTCCTGCCGGGATAGAACGCAGCAGATAATACGTCAGGGCGGCAGATACAGACCCGCCCAGTCCGATCAGGAAGGATCGACGACCAACCCGGCGCTTGCGGTGCCGGTTCCGCCGCCGCTGGGTCATGCGTCGTCCTCCTGCATCTTGTACAGGCTCAGTGCCGCCCAGCCCCGGGCGCAGGCCAGCAGCACCCAGAGCAGATTGGCCCAGAAGCTCAGGCCTGCCATGCCGCCGTAGACCGTGAGCAGGACAAAGAGCAGGTGGAACGCCTCAGCGGCACCCACCAGCTGCAGCTGACGCTGGATGGGCCTGCCCTTCTGGTATTCCAGTGCCAGCAGGGCGGGCCAGACCAGTGCGGAGAATAAGTAGGCTGCCCAGCCGTTCAGCACATAGCTGAGCATGAGCAGGACAAAGATCAGGAAATAGCTGCGCTTGTCCTTGGGGTCAGAGCCCTTTTCAGCGGCCAGAAACAGGATGGTGATGCCGGTGATGCAGAACGCGACCATCTCCAGAAAAGAAAAATCCATGCCGCCCAGCACGGCAAAGCCGTTGAGCATGGATGCCGCTGCCGCGCACAGCAGGAAGAAATACCAGGTCTTATGGGTGAATTTGAGCTTCATAGGGGAAGTCCTCCAGCAAAAATTTGGATTGTTTCAAATATTATAACACAATTTTCCGCAGGTTGTGTTACAATAAGGAAAACATGATTCAAAATCTGCGGAGGGACCCATGAACGTTGTATTCTCACTCATCCTGCTGGCGGCCGCTCTGGGCTGCATCGTTTTTCTGCTCACCCGGCGGGAAAACGCCCGCCGCAGTCAGTATGGCCCCAGCGGCCTTTCCGAATTCCGCACCGACATGCCGCTGGACGACTGCTTCGACCGGCTGGACCAGCACAGCCCGGACGACGAGTTCGCCTACGAGTGCCGCCGTGAGAACGATGGCGGTTTCCTGCTCCATCTGACCCTGCACCAGCCAACCCGGCAGCCGCTGGACACCCTGTATACCCTCCGGCTTGACCCCGGGCGGCAGACCATCGCCACCCTGATCTTCATCCGGGAGGCCTTTGGCTACAAGGAGCCGCTTTTTCCGCAGGAAATGCTGGACAAGTTCATGCAGCAGAAGCTGGAAGCCCACCGCACAAAATAATTTTGCCCGAAACGCTTTTCATTTCGCGCGTTTTTTGTTATACTTACTTGTGCGCCCGGCAAACCGGGCAATGGGGGCTAGTAGCTCAGTTGGTCAGAGCTGGCGGCTCATAACCGCCAGACCTCACCATTTCCAGTCTTTCCAAACATCGTTTTTCCGTTGTTTTTCGCTTCACAAGCTGCTTCAAAATCGGACTTGGGTATTTTCTGGGTACGAAAGCTGGTTTGCAGAGCTTTGAAACAACGTCATAAGGGCCATTAGCTTAACGGTTAAAGCCGGCGGCTCATAACCGCTCCAGTGGGGGTTCGAATCCCTCATGGCCCACCAAAAAAGCACGAGATTTTGCGTCTCGTGCTTTTTCTTTTGCCTGATGGAGCAATCTCACTTGTACAGTTCTCTGCTCATCTGTTTCCGAATCTCATCACGCCGCCTATCATAGACCTGCGTGTAAATTGCAAGGGTAGTACTGGGCTGTGCGTGTCCGGCTTCTGCGGCTACTGTCGCCACGCCGATATTGGGATTGGACAACAGAATGCTGACGAAGGTGTGCCGGAACATATGCGGATGAATTTTTTCAATGCCCGCCTTTTTTCCAACACGGCGTACCAATGCGCCATAGCTATCCGGGTTGATAGGAAAACCATAGTCGTTGCAGATCACGAAGTCGTTCCCACGCAAATCCAAAAGGGACTGTGCGTATTTGGAGCCTTTCTTCTCCAAATTCTTCTGCCAGCTTGCACCCATCAGCTTCTTCTGGGCTTTCCACTGTGCATAATAGTCCTTCAGGAAATCCATGAACTCCGGCGCAACATCCACATCACGGATATTGCTTTCCTTCGTTGTGGTAAGCTGATAGCCATAGTTCGGAAAGACCAGCAGGGATTTTGACACATGGATCGTTCCCTCGCGGAAGTTTACGTCTTTCCATGTAAGTCCTGCCAATTCACCACGGCGGACACCTGTGTTCAGCAAGCACAAAACGATTGCTTTTTCCAGCATAGAACATTCTTGTAAGGCAGCTTGCAGAGCTTCTACCTCATCACTATGTAAGCAATCCACCGATTTTCCTTTTCGACCAGATGCCTTTATCATTGGCATTTGAAGTGATGTTCCATAGTTATCATTGGCGTAGTTCAGAACTGACCGAATGAACAGATTGTACTCTCGCATCGTCTTTTTCGTCATGGGACGGCGATCAATCTCTACTTCAAACATCTGTTCAACGGTCTTACCTAAAGCCGTTGCCACCTGTTGTGCCGAATCCAAAGATACCGTTTCGCCACGGAAGATTCGCTCAATGGTTTCCTCTCGGATGGTGCATTCCTTCGCAATTTTAGGGCAGGACACCGTTTTGAACTCTTTAGCTTCTGGTTTCAAAACTGCACGTTTGTAAACTCGTGCGTCACTGTCCTCAATGAAGCGAATCATCGAATCACAATCCTTTTTTGTAATCAACGCAATCGGCTTTTCAGAAAACTCCGGATAACACTGGATGCGCTGAAGATATTTTTCCTTTTTCAAACTCGTGTTCTCTTTATTCCTGTTGCTATCATAGTCGCCCTTCAGACGAACTGAAGGTGCCATACGAGAACGGTTTGAAGCTATGTACTCCTGCGCCACTACTGCAAAGGTCTTTCCTGCATTGCTGGCTTCCTTGTCTGCCTTTTCCTGTTCCAGCCGTTCAAATTCGGCAGCGGCAGCTTTCGCAGCGGCGTTGCGCGCACGAGCGTTTTTCAGTTCGGTGGGGTCAAAATCGAACCGACCATAACGGCGTTCAATTTTGCCGTTCACCAGAACATTTGCGATGAGTTTATAATAACGAGGCTTCTTTTTGGGTTCTCGCAATTCAAACGATGCCATATATTTACCGTCCTTTCTGTGTGGTGGTTATCTCTGTCACGATGAGTATAGCAGTTCGGGCGGTTAATTTTTAGGATGTCGCAGTTTACGCCCGCATCCTTGACAAATCACAAAGTTGTCGTTCCACCGTTGAAGTAGTCAGCCATCTTGCCAAGGTTGATGTACCACTTGATGCCTGACTGGAACGCCATGCCCGGCACTTCCCGGCAAAGGCGGCGGATGTAATATTCAGGCAAGCCCATACGCTGACTTGCCTGCTTGATGCTGACGATCTGCGGCAGAACAACCGCTTCGGTTTGGATCTCCGGCGATACCATCACTTTTTCATTCATCGGCATTCCTCCTGTCCCATTCATTGATTTCCAAACTGTTCATCAGGGCTTCTTCGATCCTGCGCATTTCATGCCGTGTAGTCTGTCCTAAGAAGCGCTGTATGCGGCTTTTGTCTATCGTGAAGATCTGTTCCAGCTGAACCACAGACGGCTTCTCAAAGGCTGTATTGTGGGCTATCAGAACGTGTGTGGGCTGGTATTTCTTTTTCTCGGTGCGGGAAGTCACTGTCGCCACGATAAGGGTAGGCGCATAGC
>ERZ1106943.984-NODE-984-length-32450-cov-6.147554_pt1 | contig 32450 bp, 25 predicted proteins | sample MGYA00403671_ERZ1106943 | MGnify/ENA primary metagenome ERZ1106943 (study PRJEB35170, sample SAMEA104062427) | human gut metagenome | biome: human gut; feature: human-associated habitat; material: faeces | place: Denmark | collected 2012-06-14 ...
TTAAGTCTCTAAAGGCCATTGGGAAGAATCAAGCATTTTACAGAGCTTCCTTAAGTCTCTAAAGGCCATTGGGAAGAATCAAGCATTTTACAGAGCTTCCGTAAGTTAAGCGCTTCTTTAAACATCCTTTAAAGCCCAAACGCTCCGATATATCAGAGCGTTTGGGAATCATTTATAGAGTTGACCTGCTTTTACAGCATAATATCTTTAAATTTAATGCCCTAAATCCAGGTTTTTAACATGCTTCTTATTTAGCATAAGCCGCTGCGTTTTCACCGGCAATCCGTCCGTATGTCAGACCGATAATCGCCGCAAAACCAACCTCATTTGCATAAGCCTCATGACCGGAGGCAGCGCCTGCAGCATAAAGTCCGGGGATAATGTGCCCCTTGGTATCCAGAGCTTCAGCTTTGGTATTGGTCTTGATGCCGCCGTAGGTGGATTGCATAGACGGTGTCACAAGAGCAGCATAGTAGGGCGGATTAAGCATCGGATACTGAATCTTTCTTCCGAAAGCTTTATCGTTCTTTAAACCGTCTTTGCAGTCTTTGATGTACTGATCCATCGTTTCGATGAAGGCTTTTTGATTGACATCAAGTTTCTTGGCAAGTTCCGGAATCGTATCCGCTTTGACAAAATAGCCGGCATCCGCGTAATTGCGCATGAGCTTAAGATTGTCCATCGCCTTCTGATCAACAACAGCATAAGCTTCGTGCTTCGGCTGCTTCATCATGGCTTTGCTCTTGAAGTTAATCGAAGGATGGTTTTCATCCACGAAACGCTTACCGTCATGATTGACAAGGACTGTATATGGTGTGATGGCTGTAAGAGAAACACCGTCTTTCTTGGTAAGTGGGTGACAGAGGTAGTTAACTTTGATCTGCTCCATGGAAGCGGTGTCTGCTCCGATCGCTTGTGCCATCCGAATGCCGTCGCCGGTCAGAGAAGATGCGCCGGTAGTTGGACGACCGATCCAATCAGGTGCATAGCGTTTGAGAAGTTCCGGGCTGGCGGAGAAACCGCCTGTTGCAACAATCACGGCTTTACTTAGAACTTTGTATTTTCCTTCGGGAGTGGACACTTCAACACCGATGGCTTTTCCGTGATCAGATAGGATTTCGGTAACTTTGCTGTTGAGGCGATACGGAATGCCTTGTTTTTCGACTTCGGCTTTCAGGGCCTTCATGATGTGAGGTCCGGGAGCGCTTCCATCTTTAGTGATGTGGAAGTACTTGTCTTCCTGGAAACGGCCGAAGGGAACGCCAAGTTGTTCTAACCAGTCGATCATTTCACCGCCCCTGCGTGCATAAGTCTCAACATTGGCTTTGTTAATAGGAATGCCTTTGTCTTTGGCCTGTTTCATCAGGTGGTCGACATAATCCTGAGTGGATTTGCCCTTAATGCCATGTTCTTGAATGAACTTGCTGCCGCCGGCAGTAATGCCCGTAGAGATGTTCATGGAGTCTCCGGCGCCTAACATTCCTTGTTTTTCAATGACAAGAACGTTTTTGCCTTTTTCTTTAGCGGCAATAGCTGCCGTCAGGCCTGCAATGCCCGATCCGATGACGACAATATCGGCTTTCTCATCTTTCATTGCTTTCTTGGCCTTAACTGGTAGCGTGGTAAGAAGCAGCGGTGAAAGATCTTTAGTGGCTTTGCTCAAAGCGTTTTGAGTCGCTTTAATTAAACCTTGACTGCTGAAAGTGGCACCGGCAATGTTGTCTACTTTGAGCGTCTGGCGATCAATAATTTCCTTAGGAAGTTGAGTAAGCGGAGCGTCGGATAGACCAGCGGATTCACGGTGAGAAAGAACTTGAATATTGGTGATCTTGTTTTTATCGACGGTGACTTCCACTTTCATCGGGCCGTTTCGCCCGTTTGCTTCACCGATATATTTTCCTGGAACAAATTCAACCGTTGAGGCTGCGTATAAGTTCGTTCCTAAAAGGCCTGCAGATAAAAGCAGCGCGAGTTTTGTGATTTTGAACATTGAGATTTCTCCTTGTGTGGGCATTTCTATTGAGCTGCATCAATAAAGTTATCAAGTTCGATACTTAAGTACTCATCCTTTTAAAATTTAGTAAAAGGGGACCTTTCTACTAATAATGTTCGCTCGAATCTCAATATTCCTGTTATCCCAGTTAATGCTCCTTTCAGTTCACGCGGCTGAACAGGTTGTCGTAGGTGTGAGCTTGGATCCTCCTCAAGATAATAATCAGAAGATCGTGGAGCCGACGCTTAATGTTCTTAAAGAAACGTTCGGCCCGCAGAATCTTAAAATCGTACGTCTGCCTCTTCCTGAACTGGAGAAAAACTTAGAAGCCGGAAGAATCGACATTTTTCTGTCAACCTCTGGTTTGTCCAGGAGAATGGCACAGAAAGGAGCTAAAGAATTGGCAACTATGGTCTCGGATCGTTTGCCAAACCCTAATGAGGCCTATGGAACTTTGTTTATTACAAGAAAAGACAGCCCGATTAATAGTCTTGAGGACATGCAGGGACATTCTTTAGTCGCAAATCTGAAAGGCGGTTTCTATGGCCATCAAATCGGACTTGGAGAACTCGTTAAACAAGGCTACGACCCTTATACCTTCTTCAGCTCCGTCCATTACGTAGGCAGGGACCTCAAAAAAGTGGTAAATGCCGTCATAAGCGGAAAAGCCGACGTCGGCTCAGTGTCGAGCTGTTTTTTAGAAGATACGTATCCAAAGGATGGTGAGGTATGGAAGAACCTCAAAGGTATTGGACTTAAACCAAATGCGACAGGCTGCCTTGCTTCCACGGATCTTTATCCTAATTGGTCTGTTTCTACGATGCCTACCGCTGAACCTGCGGTTGCAAGGAAAGCCGCTGAAGCTCTTCTTGCAATGCCGAAGGCAGAAGGTGGCATGGGCTGGAGTATTGCTACCAATTCGACAAGAACTGATGAGTTATTCAAAGATCTGCAGATAGGCCCGTTCGGGTTTTTGAAAGATTGGTTCTCGAAAGAATTCAGAACGAGATATGCGGGCTGGCTCCTATTAGGCATTGGACTTTTTGCCTCTTCACTCCTCTTAAGTTTCATTCTCGGACAAATTGTTCGTAAAAGAACGAGATCATTAACAGAGTCTCTTAAAAAACAGAACGAGCTGAGACGAAAGGAAAAGGCGGCATCTGAAAAACTCAGTGCGCTTGAACGTTTAGGCGTGGTTGATCAGCTTAGTTCAATCGTCGTACATGAATTGCGTCAGCCACTGACGACAATCCGAGCTTTTCTATTTGGAGCTAAGAAGAAGGCAGAGAAGGGCGTTCTAACCTCTGAAGAAGCTCTAACTGTTTTTGAAAAAATCGAAGCTCAATCCAATCGCGCTCAAAGGATCGTGGACGATGTACGTAAGTACGCAAAGCAGAAGGCAGGGAAGTATGAAAAGTTCTCGCTTTCGGCCGCTGTGGATTCCGCACTAAAGGACTTCAAAGACTCCGGCTCTTATTTCGGAGCTCTACAGGTGGCTGTCAATGAAAACATCACCATGCGAGGGAGCAGACTTGAGATTGAGTTGGTAGTACACAACCTCTTAAAAAATGCAGCTGAATCAATTAGCCAGCATCAACGTCGCCATCCTTTAATTTCTATTGCTCTGTCAAAGGAAGACGATAAGGCTGTACTTATCGTTTCCGACAATGGAGGAAGCTTAACGAAGTCTCCGTCTAATGTTCTTTCCTCCAGCAAACCGGAGGGCCTTGGCTTAGGCTTGTTAATTGTTAAGGCCATTGCTGCTCGCCATGGAGGAAACTTTAGATTAGATGTTGATGATAAAAGGGCAACGGCTTGTTTGACTCTTCCAATACCTGAGGACTTAAATGAAAAGTGACAATGACAAAATCGTCCCTTTAATCCGTATTGTCGACGACGATATGGACTTGTTGGAAGGCTTAGCCTATATGCTGGAAGGAGAAGGCTGGGAAGTTAAAACATATCCGACGGCAGAATCTTTTCTTGTTTTGGATGATTCTTCGAGACCGGGTTGTCTTGTCTTGGACTATCTAATGCCGAAAATGAACGGCGTTGAACTTCAAAATCGTTTGAAAGAAAAAGGCTTCTCTCATCCGATTCTCTTCCTAACTGCTCACGCGGATCTTGATATGGCGATATCCGTGTTTAGAAAAGGAGCGGACAACCTTTTGAAAAAACCGGTTGATCCGCAAGAGCTGATCGATGCCATTTCTGAAGCCATAGGGAAAGATTCAACGGACCAAAGTCAGGGAAATATAGAAGAGTTGAATAAGCGTTATCAATCTTTATCGATGAGAGAGAAGCAAGTGCTGGCACTTGTAAAAGAAGGACTGACGAATTTTGAAATTGCTGAACGGCTTGGATTAAGTGAGCGTACCGTCGAGAGTCACCGCTTTCATGCCTATGGGAAACTTGGCCTTAAATCGAAGACGACTGAACAAACTCAGTTGAAAGAAATCCTTTCGCGACTCAACCAGTAATTATGAAGACCAGAGTGTTTTAGAGGAACTTTAATTTTCTCCTCTTAATTATTTCGCATAGGAATTGACGTTAACCTTAAATTTTAGTGAAAGCAAATGCTTCAATCTTCTTATTTCCCTAAAAGAACTTTGAGGTTAATAGGCTAACAATACATATTCAATTGATCGAGATAGCATCCAGATTTTCTCAATTCGCAGATTGATACATGTTGAAATTCTTTATGGTGGGTAATTTATTTCTGAGAGACGATCTATTTGCTACAATGCCTATTAGTCGGTATTCAACTATTTTTACCGCCAGTTTGATAACTAGACAGAACATTCGACAATTTTTGTCAACTTTTGATTGACAAGATAGTTTAATTTTTTTAACATTGACCGTGAAAAGGTTGCTGAAAGGCAACTAGGGCTGGTCGAAAGACCCTGGTCCTTCACAGGCGGGATTGTGTCCCGCCATTTTTATTTATGAAAGAACTGAGTATTTTTATTGATGAATCGGGTGATTTTGGGAATTTTGAACCTCATTGCCGGTATTACATCGTATCTTTCGTATTCCACGATCAAGCTGTTGATATCTCAAGTCAGATCTCAGTTCTTGATCAGAAATTAGATAACTTAAACATCGACCACGTTGTCCATACGGGCCCGATTCTTAGGAGAGAGCCTCCATATAATCACTTGCTAATTCAAGAGCGAAAAAGAATATTAAACGCCTTTGTTGCTTTTCTAAGGCATGTAGATGTTTCTTTTGTATGTTTTTTGGTGGATAAAAAATATATAAATGACCCGATGAAATTAATTTCGGATTTATCTCGTCAGATCTCGCAATTTTTGCAGCAACGCACTTCTTTTTTTCACTCTTTTAATGTTGTCAAGGTCTATTATGACAACGGACAGACTGAATTAACAAAAATATTGGCTTCTGTGCTTCCAATTTATCTGAACAATGTGGTCTTTAACAAAGTATCACCCAAGGACTATAAATTATTCCAAGCTGCGGATTATGTCTGTACATTCAGATTGCTGAAAGAAAAATTGGAAAAAGACTGTCTGACAAAATCCGACCTAAAATTCTTTTTGGGTAAGAGAGAACTAAAGAAAACTTATTTAGCGCCTCTTCTGACGAAAACATTCCTCTAACTCTCTCCGACTGGCATGGAAGAGAGGAAACTGTTAAATAAGAAGTTATCCAAAGAAGGGCGCTTTAATTGGATCTAAAGTTTCGGAGAGCCTCCAAATCTTCCTTCCTCATAAAGTTTCTGCAAACTTGAATCATTCCTTAACCCTTCAAACTCGACGGCATTCACCAGTTGCGAAGAGAAGTCTTGCCGCCGCTCCACGAACCAAATCTCATCTCTGCGAAGACCGGCTCGCCGAAGTAGGTTGGTATCATGGGAGGTAAAGACAAGCTGCTTCCTAGTATTTGAGCTTACATTCTCCAAGAATCTTCTCACGAGCCAATAATTGATTTCCGTGTGTAATCCATGGTCGATTCCGTCAATGACATAAACGCAGTTCTTCTTGCTGAGCAAAAGATCGTTGATGGTCGGAGCAAGGTCAATAATTTTCCTTGCGCCGGTGGATTCCTCTTCTAAAGGAATCAAGTATTCTTTGCCTGATATTTCATGTACTGCACTGAGCCTGCAGAAAGCTAAATCTCCGTCTTTGTAATGTGCCAATATCCGTCCGCCGCTGGTTTTTCGGATGAGTTGGCTTCCGCGACAGCAAACAGTTGAAAGTAGTTCGTTTCGCTCATAAGGAGATAGACGTAAGGCTGACTCTGAAACAGGAGTGGAAACAAGGGCTGATATTCCAGTATCGGTGTTTTTCAGAACTTCAGACAATAGGCTGTTCCACGAACCATTCCCACCGACATCTAAATCGTAAGAAACCAGAAAAGAATCCGGATAAATGACTTTAAGTTCCTCAGAGAACCATCTGAAAACTTCTTCAAATGGTTTGAATTTCATTGAACTCAAAGTCGTGCGAAGCGGGATGGTACGATCCAGAGAACGATCAGCGATGCACTGAATGGCGTCGTGAGAATTAATACTCGGATTTATCTGAACCTTGTCCTTCTCTCGAAGACACAGAGTCTTTTCGCTACGGCTGTTCCTTTCAATTAGTTCCTCATACAAGATTTCATCTTCGTTGCATGCAATTTTGAATTCATAGATCAGCTCGTTGACAAGGATTGAAATCTCAAATTTGGAGATCGGATTTTTATCCTCGGAAAAGTAAAAATTCCGCGGTGGAATTTTTCCCTTAAGCTTTGGCGTTGTTACCAATGTCTTAAGGAAATCCAACGCGTTGATGAGATTGCTTTTGCCTGAAGCATTGGCCCCATAGATGGCAGCCAAGGGAAGCAGTTTCAGTCTGAACTTAGGAACCGATGCCAATGTTTTGCTGTTTGTCCTCTCTTTTCCCGCGACCATGGAAAAAGTGGCCATCTCTTCATAAGAGAGAAAGTTTGATAACTCAAACTCAATAAGCATGATGTTCTTTGCGACTGTGATGGTTAAATTCTCTTTTGGAAATTTAGTGTTGCGTATAGAGAGATTTTATCTCCTATAACGTAACAGAAGTCTTTCTCAAGGGAAGCGCCCTTAAGGTCTTTCTTCTTTAAATCCTAACTACAGCCGGAAGAAACGGAGATCTCTATTTAGGTATTGTTGTAATTCCTTAGGTCTAACTTTTCATATTCAGGAAGATGAGGTCTGATTTCCAACAAATCCTTCCGTTATCAAACGGTAATGCGCTCAGTCAATCTTTTTCTATAACTATATGAACTCACGGTGATTTTTTCTTTAAGATGAGAGGAGAAATCTTCGAGAAAGGAGATAGAAGTGCGCAAACTTGCTGATCTAATCTTTCAAAGGGACCGACTTCGAGAAGAGTTGTCGAAGATTGAAAAAGAAATCTCTGTCCTAACTCAGAAAACACCCTCTCTTAATCTTCCTTTTGCGCATGAAATACCCAAAGATACGGATCAAGAGAAACCTTCCGATTCCGCACCATTAACGCCGCAGCAAAAGATTTCGCTTTTCTATGACTTGTTCAAAGGAAGAGGCGACACCTTTGCTGAACGATGGGAATCCTTCTACGATCCGCAAAAGGCCGGATATTCTCCGATTTGCATCAAACGTTCCGGCGAATGCCAGAGACCGTATTCGCTCTGCAAAAACTGCCCCGATAAACGTTACAAACCGTTCACACCAAAAGACGTTGAACAGCACCTTTTAGGAAACAAAACGGTTGGAACCTATCCGCTCGTGAATGGTCGATATTGTCCTTTCGCTGTCATTGATTTGGACGAGGATGATTGGAGAAATGATGCCAAGGCCATTCTTGAGTGTGCTGAGAAATTGGGCATTCCGGCTTATCCTGAAATATCACGTTCAGGAAAGGGCATACATATCTGGATTTTCTTCGAGGGCTTGGTTTCTGCAAAAGACGCAAGACTTCTCTGCGATTCACTAATTACTCTGACTCAGAATCAGATCAGAACGGAGGTCTCTTTGTCTTCCTTCGATCGTATCATTCCCTGCCAAGACGTATTGGGTACGAATCAGCTAGGCAATCTTGTCGCACTTCCGCTTCAAAAGAAGCGGCGTCCTAATGCTTCAGTCTTTGTGGATAAAAGTCTGCAACCCATAAAGGATCAATGGCAGCTGCTGAGAACGGTTCGCAAACTTTCCGCTGAGGAACTTTCGGAATGGTTGGAGAATTACGGTGTAGATGAATCAGGAAACGTTACGGCAGAAAATGGCCTTCCTTGGGAATCCGCAAAGTTCCGTCCAAAGTTAAAGGCTGCGGCCGAGAATATCACAGTAGATGTCTTCGATAAGATCTATTTCCGTCTGTCAGATTTAACTGTCGGCCTAAAGAATGCCCTGACTAAGTTCGTCACATTCCACAATCCGATGTTTTATCAACTGCAAGCTCTAAACAAGTTTGTCGGACGAACGCCTCGGTTTTTGACAATGGCTGAGCCGTTCAATCGAGATTATTTCAGTCTCCCGAGAGGCGTCTTAACCGAAGTGATAGATCTCTTAGAAGAAAACGATATTTCTTTTGATTTGAGAGATAGGAGGGTAGCCGGAACGAAAGTTTTCATCAAGCTTGATCTTAAACTTCGGGAAAAGCAGAAGAAAGCCTTGAAGGCGCTCCTTTCCGAAGACCAAGGTCTGCTTATTGCCTCTACGGGCTTTGGCAAAACCATCGTCGCTGCGGCTTTGATTGCTGAGCGGAAGGTTTCAACTTTGATACTCGTGAATAGAGTGGAACTTGTCCGCCAGTGTCTGAACTTCTCGGGGTTGCTTACACTCAAATCCGTAACCCCGACTCTAACCTTAGCCTTTTAGGAAGGTCATAAGTTCCTCATAGCTTCGGCCGCTTTTGCGGAGAGCCGACAAGATTTCGGCGGCTTGGGCGGTTTGCAGCTCCTTCTTCATAGCCAGCAGCTCTCGGGATTTCCTTTCATATCGCTCCTTTAACTTTACGAGGGCCGCCTCTGTTAATTTAATCCTGGATTTCAAAGTTTTAGTACGCATCATCGCAGATCTCTCCGTCCTCGTAATCTTCATCCTCAAGTTCTGCTTCCTTGACTTTCGTCTTGAGGATTCTTGCAATTTGATTGGCGTACACCTGTACGTCTTCTAAGCTGATGCCAAAGGAAGACAGGATGGTTTTTTGTGTTTTAGTAATAGCGTGGTGCAGCTGATAATCCCCCTGACCGAGTTTTACCATCTCCAGTTTATTAAGTTCAACAATAGCGGCCGGCACCGTCATGTAGTTGCGTCTAATGTTTAGCTTGAGCATTTGGTGCTTGAGCAGCGAGTAAATCCGATTTCTTATAATCAGAGCCGTGAAGCCGATGAGCGTCTTTGCATCTAAGGCCGCGTTCGAACAAATCCGCAAACTCTTTGAACCAAGGTAGGACTTATCCGCTCTAAAGAGTTTCTCCGTGCTGTCCCGTCCCTTATAGAGAAGATAGGCGTCCTGAGCTGACATCTCCTCTGAAGTAATGATGCTGAAGTAACCGCACAAATCCAATTCTTGCTCGATTACCTCCGGGCGTTCTCGTGCAAAGAGAAGCTCTTTATTTTTGCCGTAATGGAAGTCGAAGTAGTGCTCGTACCTTCCGCCGAAGAGGACCTGTTTTCCTTCCATTTTCCGGATCTCCTGCTTCATCTTCTCCAGAAGATTCTCAAGCTTTTCCCTCTCGCCGGCCGCTTTCCCGGAACTGTAATAAAGATGGAAATACCTTTGATGTTCCTTCTCCATGCCGGGGATCGCTGCTTTCACACTTGTTCCGTAAACATGGTAAGCGCTGATAAAGCAATCCCGCTTAGATTCAAATCTGTGTCTATGTTCTTTGATGATTGAGCTTACAAGCTGTTTGCAGCCCTTGACCATCATGACGAAGGGACATTTCTTTTCATCAAGACAGCGGATATTTTCACGGCTGAAGTAACCCCTATCGAGAATAAAACCCATCCTCTTATAACCGTAGGCTGTCACTTTGTCGATGACATACTTAAGCTGAGCGACATCAGTTACAGAACCGGGATATTCTTCATAAAAAAGAGGAACACGATTGTTCTGATCGAAGACCAGGGAGAGGTTAAAGACGGGCAGTCCTTTGTCATCCTTCGGTTTGCCGTATTCAACGATGTTCAAATCACCGGCCTGACTGTTCTTATTGGTGGAGTCGTAGGAGATATATACCTTAGCTTGGTGGTCTTTATCCTCGTTCCAGTCATCGAGAAAGCCAAAGATCTGATCCTTAGTTACCGAGGAGAGAAAGCGCGAGACCTTAGAGTCGCTGACCAAACGCATTCCTTCGGTAAACAGAGGATGGTTGAATGCGTACCCGGGATAGTATTGGCCGACATTATCTTCCGTGACAATCATGTAAGCGGCTAAGTCCAGAAAGAGGCCGGCATCCTTGCCGAACCAGTCGGAAGCGATTTTATCGAGCTTGTAATGCTTGATGATTTTATCGATGACAATGAAGCTGCCGATTTCCAGAGCGCAGCTCCTAAGAGAGTTTTCTTCGGTCGGTTCGACTTTATCAACAGTCTGGGGAAAGTGTTCGAAGTACTTTTCGTTGGGATACATTTTCTCCGGATCGTTAGGGTCAGCCTTGCCGATGACTACTCGGTGAGGAACATTGTATTTTTTAGCGGCGTTATAAGTACGCCCGATTTCATAAAGGATATAGACCGTCTTGCCGGCCTGAGTCTTTCGAGTTTGAGTTGTAATCTTTCCCTTCTCGTCAGGGGTGGAAACGAGAAAATCCTTAAACATAACGACCTCGTAATTGAGTCTAGCGCTACACTCAATTATAGCAAAAGAAAATTAAAAATGCAAGAATTTTTATATAGAAAATTAAGAAGTTAGAAAATAAATTGGGACTTGAGGCCAAATCTCATGAGAAGTTCAGAATATTAATCTCATAATTAGTGTCGCAATATTGAGCAGCAAAATCCAGAAGATATTTTCCATGTACGAGGCCCGGCTGCTGGTAGTACAAAGAGTCACCTCTGCGGCAAGCAATGAGTTCCGCAGGAGAATTCACAAGGCACAGCCGCTGAGCTTTCTCCGAAGCAATTGTTTCGTGCTCAAAAGAAAAGAAGGAGACAAAAACCGCACTGATGCAAATTATCGAAGCCACTAACTTTCTAGACATAACATCCTCGCATTCAGAAGTATTCTTTTTTTAACCACTCTAAGAAGAAATAGTCATAGATACGCAATCCTCGATCGTTCTTTTGAAGAATCCCTCGCTCAAGTAATGTCCTAGCGGATGATTGAGCCGAACTTACAGAAGAGAGGCTGTGATCCTTTACAAAAGCGGTTGATGTTGGATTCTCAACTGTGCCTTCCTTTGCAATGGCTAACAACAAGGATTTTTGATTTAGGCTAAGGTCAGATAGGAGGGCCCTGTAAAAAACGCCTTGCTCTTGTACTATCGTGGAAAGAACCTTGCCTAACATTTCTTCCGATACGACATTACCCTCTTGAGTTACTGAATAAAGCCTGTTTAATATTGATTGAATAAACCAAGTGCAGCCAAAAAATCGCGTATAAATGCGATAGAAGATTTCTTCAGGGATAGTTTTACCGGAATCTCTAAACTTTTCTTCTGCAAATAAAAAATATTCTTTTTTATCTATCGGATTTAAATGCATCATGGATGCGCTTTGATAGAAAGGGCTGCGGCCTTGAACAAACAACTCCGAGAGCAAGTGAAATTCACTCCCGGCATAGATCATCCGGATATTTTTTTTAGTTTGAATAATTCCCCTCAGTAAAGCTGTAGCATCGGCCTCTTTGAAAGAAGCAATTTTTTGGAATTCGTCAATCGCCAAAATTACAGGCTTGTCCAAGCTATCTAGAAAAGAGAAGGCTTCTTCTATCGTTTTTTCCGGTTGTTTGATATCTCCGAGACTGAGAGACACCTCCGGTGACCCATTATTTGGATCAACAGACATCGTTAATTTGAGAGTCCGAAAAAATGAAGATATCTTTTCTAAGAAACCACTCTCTTTTTTTAACGACCTAAAAATACTGTTGCTCAAAGCAAAAGTAAATTCTTGAAGAGTACCGCATGCGAGCGCATCGAAGTAAAGACAGTGAAAATCTTTTTTTATTCGAAGGTCATGGAAAACATGCTGAATTAGCCCTGTCTTGCCCATTCTTCTTTCTGAGAACAAAACTACATTTCTTCCATTCCTAACATGCTCTTCCAGTGATTCTGTCTCTACTCTCCGGTCGCAGAAATACTCTTTAGAAATGTAGGTTCCGACAACAAAAGGATTCATAATTATTCAAATCTAAATTATTAAATTTTTAATAATTATATATTAAATTATTGAGATTCTAATAATCTTAGATTTTGTCGTTTCTCGCTATTGCTCAAGGATATAGGGAGTTTCTGTCTAAAATTATCCTTTATTCTCATTGTGTTTGATTTCTTGGAGTTTTTAAATACAAAGTCCATAATTCTTTTTATAGTCTTCAGATATAAGCAATATTCTTCTCCAGAAGAATAGAAACCGAATCAAAGGTCTAAAAGGGTAAAAAATGACCAAAAATCACATCAGTCTACAATTGCTTCCGCTAGATCGTCGGAAACCTTTGCCTTGGCGTGATTTCGGCAGAATTGCTTTCACCTCTATCGCGAATCTTTCGCATCTAAACGGAATGACACTCGTTCCTTCTAAGGCAAATCTTCTTAAGCGTGCGTGGCTTGTGAGAGAAGCCCGAGCCTCTAGTGAAATTGAAGGCCTTATTGCAACAATCGAAGAAATCGAGGAGTGTCGCCTTGGTATTTCCCTTTCTCTTAAAAGAAAAAGAAATATACGGCGGGTTCTGAATTATCAGGAGGCCACGAGATTTGGTTTTAACGAGCTAAAAAACGGGCGTCCTTTTTCCATCCCTTTGCTTAAATCCGTACATGCTTTACTTTCGGAGAGTTTCCCAGATGAAAACAAAACTTCAATAGTATGGAGAACGACGCAAGTTAATTTAGGTAATTCAGCTTTTTTTCCAGATCAAACTTCTATTGTTCTACCCGATCCAATATTCGTGGGGGAGCTTATGGAGAATTGGGAAGATTTTTCGCGCAGAGAGGACCTAAACCCGATAATTCAAGCAGCTGTCCTTCATGCTCAATTCATGATGATTCAACCATTCTCTGAAGATAACGGAAGGATTGGAAGACTCTCAATTTTGCTGTTCCTTGCAGCGAAAAACATTCTAATCAATCCTTGTTTTTTCTTGAGTTCATATCTTCTTCGAAACAAAGAAACTTATTATGCATCTTTAGCCGAGATCTTAAAAAATAAGGATTGGAATACCTGGATTTCCTTTTTTCTAAACGCTGTCGCTGAAGAATCAGAAGCTGAAGCTTCATCGCTGTTAAAACTTGCAGACTTTTACGAAACATCAAGATCTCAATTGGCTGAGAAAGCTAAATCGTCCCCTTCTATTGAAATCCTTGATTGCATATTTGAGCAGCCAGTATTCACAGCTCCAAGCTTAATTAAACTTTTCAACTTGAAGCTATCAAAGGCGACACTTCTCAAAATCATCCAAAAACTCGAAAGCGCCGGGCTTGTGAACAAACTTAGCGAAGGTAGAGGAAGGAGACCAACAGTTTGGAAATTCGGATCTCTTGTAGATCTCCTCCAAGAATGAGGCCTCGAGCTTTGAGTGTTTAAGAAAAGAATCGAGAGTCGGAGAAATCTAAACACCCCCCCCCTCTTTTTTCTCATGCGAGAAGTTGCACGCTAGAGAATCGATTGGCAATTTGAAGCCATCACACTATTCGGAGCAGTTAAGACACGCGACTTCGTGAGGGCCCCGTATCTAAACTTCTTGCCACTTAACAAATTGTCGAGCTTCAACCGAGAAGACAAGCGCAACCTTTTTCACTTCTTTTGAGTATTGTTGATCACCATAATGCCTTTGCTTTATTTGCTCAACAGCCTCACTCAGTTTTTCGGTTTCGCCTTTGTTGCCCTGCACAACCTTGAACTCAAAGATCCAATGTCTGTTGCCTGCATTCACCTCCAAATCGCTCCTGCCATGTGCATTGTGATGTTCAACTTTTACATCCAGGCCGGCGCCTGCAAAATAGACTTGAACATAGGCTCTTAAAGAAGCTTCGTCCCGCACTGGATACCTTTGATAATCAATTGCCAGAAAAAGTCGATTAAGGATATGGAAGACAGACTCCGCCGACTCTTCACATAAGACCTTAACAATCGGCCCTGCTCCTACTTGTCCTGCCACCTTTCCGTCCAAAAGGCGCTCGGTGTAGAGCTGTGCCATGGCACGTTTAACTTCTAAATTTGGATAATCAAGGAAAACAGTATTACCAAACTCGACAGACTTAATGGTGAGGTAGCCGGCTTGTGTTAACAAACCGATATCTGACAAAGTTTCAACATCAGAGGAACCCGTCAACGCAGACAACGATATTGTTTTATCTCTAGCGTACTCCTCAGGTTCTTTAATAGTGTGGCTCTTTAAATATTCCATCAAAACTGCCGGCCTACCACCGCTTTCAAACCAATAGTCTTTAAACCCTCGGTCAGGTTGTGCAAAGAAATTGAGAAGCGACCAAGGCGCGAAAACTTTCTTTGTCCCGCTCTCCTCAAAGCAAAATCCATCGTAATGAGCAGCCAGCAGATCTAATAATTCATTTTGACCTATGGAAAGAACTTCAGCTGACTTTGCGATATAAGGTCCGAAGTATGTCTGAACTTCTTCATGTGTGTAACCCAATAAGGAGCCAAATCGTGGCGCTAAAGAAATATCGCTCAGATTATTAAGTTCAGAAAAAATTCTCATTTTATTGAATTTTGTAATTCCGGTGATGAACACAAATCTGAGTGCTCTGTCGTGGGACTTCAGAACAGCATAAAACTCGGAGAGTTGTCCTCTAACAGCATTGAACAACTCATGCTGATTAAGGCAAGATGTTAGGGGAGCATCATATTCGTCAATCAAGACAACTAACGAACTGAGCCTTAATGTTTGCAGCCATGTTGATAATTGACCTGCAGCGCTGTTAAGGTCGTCGTCAACATATTGAAATCCAACAGTGCCGAAGCACCTTGAAATAAGGGAAGCGAATTTTCTAGAAAACTCTTCAGGCGAAGAAAAAAACTTTATTTCTGAGAAGTCAAGTCTCACAACAAGGAATTTTGTCTCTTCAACCCAAAGCTTCTCAATAGCTAAGCCTTTGAAATCTCTTAGTCCGTGCGTAAACAACGACTCAAAGGTGGAAATCAACAGAGACTTACCAAACCTTCTTGGACGAGCCAAAAAATATTTGCGTCTTGTAGAGGCCAGCTCGTAGACCAAATCTGATTTGTCTACGTAAATCTCATTTGCATACCTTAAGACAGCAAAATCCGATGTTCCCAGCGGCAAATTCTTCAATTTATTATCTTTCATCAGCCTATCCCACCATCATGATTTTCTCTATTTTAATGAGAACTTATAGTTCCTCAATATCTCTAATTTTTAAGGATTTCACCAAATTATCCGACCTGTCCTAAACGTTAAAATAATTCTCGAATCCTCAAACTCGAAGAAGAAAAATTGTTCCGAAAGCTCCTGACTCTCTTGTTATGGTCTGCTGTCCTATGCACACCATGGACAGTTCATTCCGCAGACAAACCTGGGGAAGTCAGGATTGCTGTACTTTTCACTGAGGACCCGCTGTTTTTCATCAACACCTTTGCGCCGACTTTGGATCATCTTCGCAAGGCGCTTCCTCAGTACAAGATCGTCACCAAGGAAATTTCGGGCCATGAGTCTCCGGAAGACATCAGAAAAGAGCACTTCAGCTTCCTGATTTCTTCGGCCGGCTTCTACGCTTCCTTTGATCCGTCATCTGCAGGCTTAAGACAAATTGCCACGCGCCACGACGCTCGAGCCAAGACTGCATCCGAATCCATCGGCTCTACCATCATCGCGTTAACCGATCGCAATGACCTCGATCGAATGGAAGATCTCAGAAAGAAACGCCTTGTCACGAGAGATATTGACTCACTTTCCGGCTGGCTCGGTGCCAAAGGAAAACTTGCCGATCGAATCAGCCCTAAAGAAGATCAGCCGCACCTCTTCAGTACGAAGTACAGCTATCCGGACGTCTACTCTTACCTGCTTTCTGGTGAAGCAGACGCCGCAGTGATCCCGACCTGCGAATTAGAAAACATCTCTATCGCTCACCTCTTCAAGGTCATCGGCGAAGAGAAAACTTCCCTAGCCTGTAAGAGCTCCTCTCCGCTCTACCCTGACTTTGTGTTTTCGTCTTTTCCGGATGCTTCTCCCGAGGTCGTTAAGAATTTCACGGTCAGCCTTCTGACAATGCAGAAGATGCCCGACGGCGCCTCTTGGGGTATCGCCAATGACTTCCGGTCCGTGCTTCAGCTCTTCAAAAAATTGGAACTCGGCCCTTACCGGCCCGAACCCTTCTCGGTAGGAGCTTTCATTGAGAAATACAAAACAGAAGTTTTTCTGGCGCTTGCACTGCTCCTAGGCGTTCTCTTCCATATCTATCGTTCGAACTCTTTAGTTTTTCAGAGAACAGCGGAGCTGAGAGAAGCCATTGATCAGCGTGACCGAGTGGCAGAAGTCGCGAGAAACTCTTTAAAGCGTTTGAGCCAAATGGAAAAGCGCGGCATCCTTTCTCAGCTCTCGCACATGTTTGCCCACGAGCTCAAGCAGCCTTTGTCGACTGTTGTGAATTACGCGAACGGCCTCAAGATGTACGGCGAACAAAAGGAGCTTGATCCGATTGTGAGTCAAGGTATCGAAGCCATTGCCTCCGAATCTTCCAAAGCCGCTCAAATCGTCGACCGAGTTCGAGAGTATGCCAAGTCCTCAAGACCGGTGGATTCACAAAGCACAACCGACTTATCTCAAGTCACTCGTAAAGCCATCGATGCTTTCCGACTATACGTCTCGACGCAATGCCGACTTCAAATCGACTTGCCGCAAAAAGCCGAGATCAACGGTGATCCGTTTGAACTCGAAATCCTCGCCCTTAATCTTCTGAGAAATGCCGCAGATGCCGTCGAGCCGCTTAAAGCCAGGGCTCTCATAAAAGTTTCTGTAGCTTCTGAAAATGCGGATTGGGTCTTGTCCATCACAGACAACGGGCCGCCCGTTCCTGACGAAGTGCTGGAGCGCATGAAAAAAGCTCTGCAGAACTCGCTTAAAGCCGACGGCTTAGGACTCGGCCTTAAGATTGTCTTTGCGATTGCCGAAAGACACCGTGTTGAACTCACGTTTTCTCGCGTTGACCCGCAAGGATTGCGCGCTGAAATTCATTTCAAAAGGGTTTCCTCATGAAGTCATCCAAACTTACGCCCGTCGTCCGAATCGTCGATGACGATGAAAAAGTCCTCGCCTCCGAAGCCTTTTTGGTGAATATGGCGGGATTCCGGACCTCAACCTACAACAGCGCTAAAGAATTCCTTGAGAAAGACGATCCTCTTTTTCCGGGATGTGTGATTTTGGACATCCGTATGCCGGAGATGAGCGGACTGCAGCTCCAAGAAGAAATGAAGAAGCGCGAGATCGATCTTCCGATCATTTTCCTCACCGGACACGGCGACATCGACATGGCCGTCAAAGCTTTGCTCACCGGCGCCACCGATTTTATCGTGAAGCCTCCTGAACCTAATCGTCTGAAAGAAGCGCTCGCTAAAGCCGTCGCTAAAAATCAGAGCGATCGGGAGGCTTCCGAAACCTGCGAAGAAATGCGCGCTCTGTTCGACTTATTGACGCCGGCCGAGAAAAAAGCAGCAGAAATGATTGCCTTAGGCAAGCTCAATAAAGTCATTTCCTTTGAGCTGGAAGTCTCAGAGCAAGCCGTTAAAAACTGGCGAAGCTCGATTTTCCACAAGCTAAACTGCAAAAACATCGTTGAGCTCAACGCTTTCCTCCGTAAGATTCATATTCTTAACGACTAACAATCCTATGTTCAGAAGAGATTTCCTACTCACGACTTTAGCCGTCGCCGCTCCTGCCGCAGCCTTTGCCCAAGACATCAATTGGCGCCTGAGCTGCGACGTCTTAGTCGTAGGAGCGGGAGGCGCGGGTCTGGCTGCCGCGGTAAGAGCTTCGGAACTCGATGCTGAAGTCATCTTGATAGAGCAGAACGTACATCTCGGCGGAAACACTCTGATCTCCGGCGGCTTTCTCGGTGTCGTAGATCCGATAAGGCAGGCGCCTTTGGGTATCACTGACAGCGAAGAAAGACACTTTCAAGACATTTGGAACAACGGCGACAAAATTGCGGATCCGACCTTGGTCCGCAAACTCGTCCATGAAGCACCCAGAATGCTCTCTTGGTTGGAAGCCAAAGGCGTGAAATTTCAAGATGAAGTCATCGAAATCTACGGTTCTCACTTCCCGCGCTGTCACAAGCCTATCTTCCCGAACGGTACCGCATACGTGCGAGCGCTCACCGGCGCCTTGATGCAAAGGAAAGTCAACGTTCTGACAGAAACCAAAGCAATTGAGCTGGTTCAGGACGACAACGGACGAGTGATCGGGATCAAAGCCACCTCGAAACAAGATGAGTTTTTCATTCGAGCAAGAAAAGGCGTCATCCTTGCCGCCGGCGGATTCGGCGCAAATCTAAAGACCGTCGCGGCTTTCGATCCTCGCCTTAAAGGTCTTCCGAGCAACTGTTCATCGGGTTCAACCGGAGACATGCTTTTTGCAGCGCGCAGAATCGGCGCTTCAGTGGTCGACTTAAACGAAATTCAGTGTCTTCCTGGCCCGATTTCGAACAAAGGTATTCGAGTTCGATTTCACAATGACGTTCGCCGCTTTGTCTTTGTCAACGACGAAGGGCAACGTTTCGTAGACGAAAGAGCACGCCGCGATGAACTCAAAGAAAAGATTCTGGTTCAGAGGAACAAAAGCTGCTACTGCATCATTGACAACGACGGCCTCGAAACGCTAGACCTGCTTGTCCGCCGCGACGCTATCCGTGCCGCTGAAACCGGCGATGCCGTCAAAGCTCCAAGCTTGGAAGAATTGGCCTTCGCTCTAAACATTCCAGCAGAGAGTCTGATAAAAACGATCGAAGAACGAAACGCTGAGATTGCCTCTGACAAACCTCAAAGCCGCAGATTCCCGATTCAAAAAGCGCCCTTCTGGGCAGCTCGTGTCGGCATGAGAATCCATTACACGATGGGCGGCCTTCAGATCAACGAAAAAGCTCAATGCCTCAAGGACGGCAAAACGATTCCCGGACTCTACGCGGCAGGCGAAATCACCGGCGGAATCCATGGCAGAAACCGAATCGGCGGAAACGGATTAGCCGATGCCTTTACCTTCGGCATGATTGCGGCGGAAAATCTCGTCTCCGAGTCTTAATCAAAATCGCTTACTCCTTAACTGTAACTTTGTCAATAACCTAATGTTTATTTGGCGTGAAACGCTGAATTCTTAGACTTCTTCTCAACGAGGCCAAACAAGCAAACCGCCTCAAACCTCAGATTTCACACACGGAGAGATAAATGACAAAGCTTTCACGTCGAGTATTCCTCGGTTCTGCACCCGTAGCTGCTGCCGCTGCCGGTATTTTCGGAACATTCTTCAGCACTGCCGCTGAAGCCGCTATCAAGTGGGATGAGACTTATAACGTCATCGTGATCGGTGCCGGCGGTGCCGGTCTTTCTGCTGCCATTTCCGCTAAGGAAGCCGGTGCTAAGAAAGTCGTTGTTCTTGAAAAAATGATGTTTGCCGGCGGCAACACCATTCGCGCGGGCGGCGGATTCAACGCAGCCATCAAAGCCGACTACGAAAAAGCCGGTATTACCGACTCTCCCAAACTGCACGCTGAACAGACTCTGGCTGCCGGCGACGGACGCGGCGATCCCGTCTTGGTTCACCAGCTCACAGAAAAAGCTCCTGAAAGCGTTCAGTGGCTCAAGGACCACGGCGTCAAATTCCAGGATCACATCTATCAGATTTACGGCGGCCTCTACAAACGTGCTCGTAATCCGATCGGACCCAGAGGCGGCGCTTACATCAAGGCTCTTCTTGAAGTCTGCAAGAAAGAAGACATTCCTATCCTCTACAGCACACGTGTTGTTGAAATCATCCGCGAACATCAGCTGAGCGGCCGTGTTCTCGGCGTCAAAGTCGAACAAAAAGACGGAAAGACACTCTATTTGCGTGCTACCAACGCTGTTGTTGCTGCTGCCGGCGGTTTCGCTGCAAATGACAGACTGACCGCAATCTCCGATCCTCGCATGGGCCAGCTCGGCACAACCAACCATCCCGGCGCCACGGGCGACGTCTTAACCGATCTGATCGATATCGGTGCAGGTACCCGCGGTCTGGATTACATCCAGTGCATCCCGGGCGGAGTTCCGGGAGAAAAACATGCTCCTAACCTCTTCACGCATGTTGACCGCTTCTTGTTTGTGAACCTCGACGGCAAACGCTTCATTAAAGAAGACGCAAGACGTGACGTATTGCGTGACGCCATGCTTGATCAGCCGAAGGCTATTGCTTGGACAATCGTTGACGCAGACGGTTTTGAACAGCAAAAGAACTCCAAAGGACCAGAAAACGAAGCTGCTTTAAAGGCCGGAACACTCTACTACGCCGACTCTATTGAAGACCTGGCTAAGAAGATCGGTGTTCCTGCAAACAACCTCAAAGAAGCTGTCGACACCTACAATAAGGCTGTTGACACCAAGAAAGATCCGCTCGGCCGTGCTGAAGGCGTTCTGGTCAACAAGATCATCAAAGCCCCGTTCTATGCCGGTCGCGTTACGATGAAACGTCACCACACCATGGGCGGTGTGATCATCAACAAAGACGCTCAAGTCATTGACCGTCGCGGCAATGTCATCCCCGGCTTGTATGCAGCCGGTGAAGTCACAGGCGGTATCCACGGTACCAACCGTGTCGGCGGTAACGCTATGGCTGACATCTTCACATACGGTCGTATCGCCGGTGTGAACGCAGCTAAGAATCCTGCCTAATGTTCAGAGACACTCTAACCTTCGTTAGATGGTTAGAGTGCGACTGAAGAGGAGCTTCCGATGGACTACCGTCGGAAGCTCTTTCAATTCTAAAGCTGTGAATAAACTAACAAAACCTCAGACCTCAAATCACCATACCAAGTTGAGAGCATTGAAACTAAAGATTTGAGATGCCAAACTATCAGAATGGAAGGTGAGCCGCTGTGTCACTTATTGCCCACGCACTAGAGACCTATGCAGAAAACTTCCATTTCGCCAAACAATTCCGAACAGTAATCGCTTTAAAAGCTGATTGAAAATCAAGCCTATGACAACCGTACATTTCAAGCTTTCTGATGCCAAACCCTGGACTGCGGAAGAACTCCAACGAATCAAAAGCATCAGAGACGGGGATATCGATTACTCTGACATTCCGCCAACTACGCCAGAAGATTGGAAAAAAGCCGTCCGCGGAAAGTTTTGCAAGCCTGCTAAGAAATCGGCCACCCGGAAGTGATTGCTTAATGCAAATGCGGCGGCTGGCAAAGCCGCCTCACAAATTCCAGTCGGGGACTTTTTTGAGCTTCTTTCTGCCCTCAATTTCCTGCGGCGTCAAAGGACTGCCGACCAATTCAACCAAAGCTTGATACTGGTCTTCAGGCAGAAGAATCGATTTCTTCTCTAAGAAATTTTCTTCAAAAACACTTCTCAGAGCGGATAGAACGATCTGTGTTTTGGTCGTGCCTTGCGTTCTGCCAAGACCTCTAAGCATGCCATCTCATCGTCCGGAATTCTGATCTTTAACACTGCCATACTGTCTCCTTGAAGAACTGCTGCAAAAAGAGGCGTCCGCCTGAAACTAGGGCTCGATAGAAAGAAAGTGTGCTGAGAAAAACTACAAAAAATTATCCTCGCAACTAACGAGACCCTTCACTTTTGAGACCAAGCATCTGCGCCATTTCTTCAGATGAAACGACGTCTTCCCGGCCATCGCGTATTCGTTGTACTACCTTGTCAGAAAAATAGATGTCCTCCAGATCATCTAAATAATGATCCAGAGCTTCTTTGACTAAAGCAGTCTCTGAGCGACCCGTTTCTTTAGCAAACCGACACAGCCGCGCCTCAATGCATTTCGGAAGCTGAATTTCTAACAACGAACAATCCCCTGAAAATTTTCGATTCCTTCAAGAAGAAAGAAATCATCCGAGAAGAAAAACTCTACGGATCTCCTTCCTTAATTATCCTTCCGAGGCCGAATTAACACAGCCGTTCAAACTTGGTATCGCAAAAATCTTCACGACGACCATGCGGCTAAAGATCAATGTCTTCTTCTAAACGTCTCTTCAAGAAGCTTATAAGCCGCCTCTTTCATTTGACGAGAATGCTTGATGTCTGACTGAATACTAAAAATCTTCGGAATATCATCCCCGATGCCCAAGCAGACAATCTCAATCCCGGCACGCTTCAAATCTTGCTCAATATCAGTCAGAAGTTCGGCATCGGAACACAATCCGTCCGTAATCAAAAAGATAATTTTGCGAGACTCTCTTCGACTGACAAGCTGAGCGGCCGCAGAGTTAATCGATTGTCTGACCGGCGTGTATCCGAAAGGCCTTAACGCGCAAAAGCGATCTAAACAAGACGCAACGGGCTCATCAAAACGCTTGACTTCTAACAGCGTCTGCCGTTCAACACCCGGGAATGCATAAACCGAGCTTCGGCATCCGCTCACGGAATCAGTCATTCCGGCGATGGCCTGACCACACAAAGATCCGGTTCTCATGTCTTCGCGCGTCATGGAGCCACTGCGGTCTAAAAGGACGCACATCGCAACTGACGGACGCAGCACAGATTCTTCGCATCGAAACACTCTGGTGTCGCCGACATACAACCGGCTCAGTCTCTTGGGCTCCAGGTCTCTGCCGCTTCTCGCATAACGCGTAGGCTGGAAACTCAATCCCTGCAGGAACCGATGAAACTGCTGTGAGCCTCCGCGAAGCAGCTTTTCCGCTTCCGCTTTGAATTCAGGATCAACCCGAGGACTGAGTTCACTTCTGACCGTCGGCCAAACCGCGGCTTTGCCGGTCGGATTCTCGCCTGTGGCTCCTCGATAGTTTTTATAGTCTTCTTCTATGGCACGGTGGATATCGGCGTCCTTAAGATCATCGCTCTCGAACAAGGCATCAAACTCGTCGGACTTTTGCTTGTCTTTCTTCGGAATTTTGGCTTTGCCCTTTCCTTCAGAAGAAGCCGATGCTCCTTTTGATGAAGAGCCGGCGCCTGGTTGATCGGAACTGCACTTGTTCTCTTCAGAGAATACCTTTTGAGAAATCGCCTGACTGAATAGTTGTGCAATCTCTCTTGCGCATTGAATAACCGCAGCGGTATTCGGGCTTCTGACCGATTCTTCTGCCTTCTGCATAATCCGCTCAAAGAGCTCCTGACCGAATCTCTGTACAAAAGCATTCTGTGCTTCTTCCGAATAATGCTTTGAGCAGTCGTATTCCAGCATCAGTGCGGTCATGCACCAATAGCAAGTAAGGCAAAGAAGCGCGCCCGGCGAAGTATGTTCGTTGATTTTCGGAAGCTGCCCTGCCCGAGCCATCTTAGAAAAGTGTTCATTGCGCCAAAGATAGCCGCCCGGATATTTTTTATATCCGATGGCATCAATGCGAACGTCTTCCAGAGCATTAACGAGCGAATGCAGTCCTCCGAGCGAAGCCACTTCATCAAAGTCACTGTACAAAACGTGATGAATCTCATGCGTCCCGTGAGACAGGTAGGCATCCAGCGCATCCTGAGACTGAAGCAACGGCTCTCCTAAATAAACGGTCTTGCCGTCTGTGCAAGGCGTGCCGGCAAATACCACTTTGATTTCTTTTTCCCCAGAAAGAGAAGTCAAAATGCCGTTTACCGCTTTTAATACCGCGGGTAACGCAATCGTTATCTGAGACAAAGTGAAATTCCTAAAATTATTCCGGAACCGTGTCCCAAGGCTTTCGCCTTGAGACACTGAACAGGAAGTCGGTTAACCGAAAGGAAAAAGCGACCGGCCGCGGGCAATCATGCCTGCCGCTCCGGTAAGCACCTCTCGCCTTTCCTCAACTGAAGGAACGGATACGAGAGACTCTGCCTCTTCCGTTGTGTTCTGCTCGTGGGCTGCATTTGCCTGCGCAAATGCTTCCCGAGCTTTCTCCAGAAACTGAACAAAAAGCTTCTTGTTTCGGCACCAGACATGGGTCCGGCTGCCTTCGGCAAGCGCTTCTTCCAGTGCAGCGGAAGCAAGAGCAAATCGGGTTTGAGAACAGCTCCATGAACGTACCCGTTCATAAAGCGTCCTGACGCGACACACAATCGCTTCCGTGACGTTGGCGGTCTCAAGCGCCGCGCAGATGAGATCGGTCTCATCGGCAAAACGCTCGGCCAGCCCGTCAAGAAAAGCATCTTTTGAGCTTTGCTTGCCCGTGCCGTGTGCGGCCAGAACAAACGCATCAAACTCAAAGCTGATTCGACGCAGAACAAAATTCGTCGGAGGAAAAACGGCTTCCTTCGAACAACCCGGAGGAATGATGCCTTCAAGCCTCTGAGCAAGAATGTCTTCATAGGCCGGCGCAAAAACTTCATCGCGCCGCCTGCAGAATTCTTTTCTCCAGACACTCAGGGCTCGTTCCGCTACGGCAGCATCCTGCCGTCGCATCACGAAACCGTTGAGATAAGGTTCGCCCATCTCCTGACACAAAGCTTTGGCTCGTGCTCTGAAGTCAAGAAAAGGTTTCAGCATCACGCCCGGAATAATCCTGCGGCGTTTCATAAACTCCGCGCCTTCCTCAATCGAGGTCTGCTCGGTTGTCGTCCCGCTCCAGACACTGATCTGAAAACAAATCAGCACCAGATCGGAATCTTCCGTTTTACCTTCTTTCTTTTCGGTTGATAAACAACCGCTGTCTTGCCAAAAACCGCGGTTACCAAACAAATCAGCCATAGGGCCTCCTTAAATAAAAAAGAGAGCCCTTATGGCCCGTCATCCGAGGGCTTAAAGGCCCTCGAATAACGATGGGTTGAGATGACCGAAATCATCTCTGGTTTAAAAAACGATCGGTCCGTTAGAAAACTGCGTTTAGGCAATATGCTTGCCGATATCGCCGATTTCTAATTCGACCAATTTTTCGACCGCCAACGCGCCGGCTTCTTCCAGACAGTCCGTCAGCGCGATTTTCATCGCACGCCTCAAAGCAGCTCGAGGCTCATTCTTCATCGCCGGAGATCGATAGCTCAAAAGAAGTAAGTCTCTGAACCGCAGTAAGACTCGGGTCGAAATCGTTGCTTCCGCAACGGCTCCGTCCTCCGTCTGACGGCAGTAAGCCTGACGAACTCGGTCCGCCGCCCTCCTCAGGCGCACGGAAAATTCTTTCCGCCATTCTTCAAAGGACATGCCTCGGACTTCAAGCTCCGGAGTAGTCGCTTCTAATAAAGAAACTTCAGCCTCCTCGCCCATGTAGTCCATGCGCATTTTCCAAAAGCGGTCGAGCACTGCCGGATCCTGACTGAAGCGTCCCACATAGCGTGAGCCGTAATCTTCCGTCAGTCCCCGCAGATTGTCGGTCATGACAATGCGGGTTCTCGGGGGCGGATGAATTACTTCTCCGGTCTCCGGGATATAAAGCGGAGAGCCTTCAAGCAGTTCATTGACCGAGAGCCAAAGATCCGGCGGCGCTGCCGACATCTCATTGACAAGAAACACACAGCCGTGCCGCCAGGCCCTAGTGAGGGGGCCGTCAGCAAAGCGCATGCTTTTGTCCTTATCAATAACATAGCCGCCGATGAGATCCGTACGGTCCAAGCGGGCGCGCGCAGTGATCGAAATCACCGGTGCGTTCACTCGGGCGCAGTACTGATTCACAAAACTGGTTTTGCCGGAACCGTGCGGGCCGCTGATAAACAGCGGCTCACCCGAACCGATTTCAAACCAGGCGCTCATGATCGACAAAGCGTCCTTTTCAAAAACATAGGAAGGATCCAGGCGAGGAATCAGGCACCGAAGTTCCGGTTCAATATCCTCTAATCTGTACCCTAAAAGGGATCCGTCCTGCATAAATCCGAAAGATTCCAGCGAGACGAATTCGTTTAATACCTGTGTCATATAAAGCTCCAATAAAAAACGGAGCCTCGTACTCCCTGCAGGGCACAAAGGCCCCGCAGGGTTAAGTAAAAAACGATGCACGCTATATTTTTGACAAACAAGCCTGTGCACCGAGGCTTATTTGGTTTTGAACCATGAGAACGTCGTTCCAGTCTGAGCCCGATTGCTCGGGCAGACGCACTTCGACCTCAATGTCGGGATGCCGCTGTTTGATTTCAGCGGCGCCCGCATAAGCCTCCCTTTGACCGATAAAGTTCTTGTCCGAGTCACCGAAAATGATGATTCTGCGGACCGACTTCGGCGGTACAAAGTTGCGGAAATTAAATGCGGCAACCACCGACCACACCGGAACTCCGAAGAGCTCCGACGCAGACAGCGCCGTCTCAATTCCCTCGGCTAATCCGAGCACGCCGGATTCATCTGTTTCGGCCAGACGAACGGCGCACCCCGAGAGCTCCTTGCCGAGTACTTTCTTTACCGCCTTAACGGGAGCCTTTCGGCCCTTGTCCAGATAAGTGCGGTGAAGACTGACTCGGTCTCCTTCAGAGTTAACGATCTCGGCCACAAGTCCTTCATAGAAGGAGTGATCCCATAACCGTCCGTCCTCGGAAACCTGCGCATAACGCAGACGATTCGAGGCACGGAGTGCCGCCGGAAAACACTTTTTCAAGCCTCGGCTTCGAAGATAGACATAAGCACTATCTTTCTCGCCTAAGGCATGAGAGGCAGCCCATACTTCTTCTACCGGAGAAGACTGCTCTTGTGTTTTCGTGACTCTGTAGGTTTTCTCTTCGTGAATCGGAAGATTGAGAAAGCGGGCCATAAAACGCAGAGCGTCAACGTAACCGAAATTCTTGATTTTCATCAGAAGATCGACTCCGCTGTGGTAACCGCAGTGACGGCAGAAACTGTCGCCTTTCCCAAACTTGTCGGTATAAGAGAAACGGTCAACTCCCGCGCACCATGGGCATTCCAGGTTTTTGGTTTTGAAGATCGTTTCATCCGCACCGGCGGACAGAAGAATACTTTTGTAGTGGCCTTGGGCACGAGAAAGAATGGTATTCACCGTGCTTTGGCTGATACGAAGTTTGTGGGTAGTAAGTTCCATCGGATGTTTCCTTTTAAAGAAAATTCGACGTCCCGCTCTGTCCCCGAATTTTGGCGAACACGGCGGTTCGCCAAAAAAAGAGAGATATTTGAAGGGTGGTAAATCCTTCTGGACAAGTTCCGAACAAGTCGGAATAACGTGTCTTGCCTTAGTCCACGGGCTTATGAAGCAGCCACACATTCAACGCGCCACTATACGGAGATTTTTGTCTTTTCATATGGGCGTTTACCACTAATTTTCTTTATTTTCTATCCCCTCTTTCCGCTAAAAATCCCCTTTCTTTGACAATTTTCGATTTTTAAATTTTATTTATTTGAATTTAAAAGAATTTTTTAATTCAAATAAACCTTGTTCAACAGTCTTCGATTCGTTGATCTCTTCACTAAATTGTGAGCATTTGATTCAAAATTCTCGTTCTAACCTTACTTGATCGATTTACTTAATTTGAGACGCCACGGGCCGTTCATGCTTCTTTAACAGTTAAAGTAACGCTATTCATTAGGGTTTCTTCTAACCCACCACAAATGAGGATATAGAAATGGCTGAAACAAAAAGCGTTGCAGGTACACAGACTGAGAAGAACCTTGCAACTTCTTATTTGAATGAATCCCAATCCTACGCTCGGTACACTTTCTATGCACAGAAAGCTGTGAAAGAAAGCTACTTCCCGATCGGATATGCATTTAACGAAACAGCCGCGAACGAACTCCGTCATGCCAAGATCTTTTTGAACTTCTTGCCCGGCGGAAAGCTGGTTGCCGAAGTCCCGACTGATTCTGTAGCTATTGGCTCCACCGAAGATAATCTTAAGATCTCCATCGACGAAGAAAGATACGAAGGCGTTAAGGCTTATCAGGCTTACGCCGAAGTCGCCGACAAGGAAGGCTTCCCTGTCATCGCCTCTCACTTCAGAGCAATCGCTCAGATCGAACAGCACCACCTGGATCGTTTCCAGACCTATCTTGACCAGCTCCAGAAGGGAACCATCTGGAAAAGAGAAAAACCGATTCACTGGCAGTGTCTGGTTTGCGGTTACATCTACGAAGGGACAGAACCTCCTGTTAAGTGCCCTGCCTGCGACCATCCGTACCAGCATTACATCGGCTTGGACATTTATCAGTAATGAGCAAAAAGGTTTGAACTTCCAGAGTTCATAAGCCTGAACAGCTTGAAGAAACGGCACCTGTTTTGCAGCGGGCGCCGTTTAATTTTGCCTAATTTTCCCGGGTTTCATTTCTTCTGTCCGACCGATGTTTTTTTTAATTCATTGTTTAGAGAAATGGAGCTTTGACTTCTGAATATTCGCTGTATCAAAATTTATTTTTCTGCTTTTGCTTCGGTCTCTGAATATTATTTTTCCCGCTAACGCTTGCCTCAGATGAAAATCCTCTCTGCCCTCCTCGTACCTATTCTTCTGCTGTCCGGCTGCGCATCCGTGACGGTCTCTAACATCAATAGTCAGGAATATTTGGTTCAGCGCCGCGGCGATGTCATCTCTCAGGGACGGTTAAGCGATCCGACTAACACGGTTCTCACAGCGCTGGGTCTTTCGGACTGTGAAAACAGAATGCAGTACTGTATCAATTCAGTCGGAGACAGTTCTGTAACAGACAATGAGTCCAAAATTTCTGCACTGGCAGAAATGTGGCTCTTCAAAGCAATGCGTGCGCAAAAAGATGCACAGGTCCTTAAAGATGCAGGTGAATTTCAAGATGAGAACAAACTCAACGCCGAACTTCTTAACGACTATATTCAGACGGCTAAATATTCTTACGATTATCTGTTTTTCTCCGGCAGAAAAATCAGCGACCGCGTCTTAGAAGATCGACAAACACAGGTGAAGGACTACTACAACTTTGCCGTACAAAATGTCATCGAGCAGCTTTACAGAGCGACTAAAGGCAAAGCGCTAACGGATTTCCCGGTTCGCGAAGGCAAATGGAACATCTATATCAAAAATCCAGAACAGCTATCGGAACACGCTGAAACGGTTAAAGAGCTGATTCCGGATACCGTCCTTTCTTTTAAAGGTCTTAAAAATCAATACTCAGCTGACGGTCTCGGCGCCCGCATGGTGCTCTCCACAGATGACCCCGCAAAGGAAAAAGATCAGCCCTGGCGGCTAATGCCATACTCTTCGGTAACGGCAATGATTTCATTTCCGGGAAAATCTCTGAATCAAATTCTTACCGCCGACGATGTCGTTGTCTCAACGTATGACCCGTCTTTTGTTCAGAGCGTCAAAATCGGAAAAACCGTCGTTCCTTTGTCGGCTAATTTCAGCGGAGCTTATGGTCTTTGGCTCGCCAACTCCGACTTTGCCTCTAACGCACTCAGTACGATTTTCGGACACGGAAATATCATCGATAAGCCTACCGTTTATCTGATGCGTCCTTACCGCAAGGACCTTAGGACTATTATCCTCATTCACGGCTTAGCCAGCAGTCCGGAAGCATGGGTCAATACGGCCAATGAAATTATGGGAGACAAACTCCTACGAGATAATTACCAGATTTGGCAGGTGTACTACCCGACGAACGTTCCGCTCCTAATCAATCGTCAGGAGATTGCGGAAGCTATCAATAAGACCATTGATCATTTCGATCCGTCACGCACAAATCAGGCGAGTAAAAACATCACGCTTATCGGTCATAGTATGGGAGGAATCCTCACGAGGCTCCTTGTGTCGGACTCAGGCAACACGATTATCAATGCACTTGAGCAAAAGTATCCTCAAGCCTCCGACAAAATCAACCAAATGGATCCGAAATTCAAGAGCATTCTTCGGTTCAAACCTCTCCAAGGCGTCACAACCGCAATATTTTTAGCGGCTCCTCATCAAGGCACACCGTACGCCGACGCAAGCTGGGCGAGATACCTGGCATCTTTTGTCAAGCTGCCGCTCTCAATCGTGAACAAGCTCGGCGAAATGACCCTGATGATATTCGGTCAGGACTTACCAAGAGAAATTAACATGACCGGCGTGGATAACTTGTCCGCTAAGGATCCTACGATTCGAGTTTTGGCCAAACTTCCGATTTCACAAAATGTGACGTACTTCTCGATCATCGGACGAGAAAATGCCGACGGTCCGCTTGAAGAGTCCTCTGATGGGATCGTTCCCTATTGGAGTTCTCATCTTGAAGGAGCGGCCAGTGAGAAAGTCATCGTCTCCGGTCATTCCGTCCAGGAAACTCCTGAAGCCATCATTGAACTAAGAAAAATTCTGAGAAATCAAGTCGTTGATCAGAATATTTCACACCGTACAAAGGCTGTGAAGGCTAATTGATAATGGAGACTATTCCGACAGCGACTTGTTCAGGACCGGAAGGGACTCATACGTTCTAGTAACACACTTTCGGAGAGAGAAGAAAGTTTTCTCTCCGATGAATGCCTTGTGCAACGTCAGTTATACATCCGGAATCCGGGAATTTCAGTACGTTGTTATCGGTTCGACCAAGAAATCTATGAGATTTCTAATCTTGATGCCTTCAATATCTCCTGTCATCAAATCTGACAGTGTGAGCACGAGTTTCGAATAGTTATCTTTGATTTGTCTGAGCGGAGAAACTTCTCGCTCTAAATTTTCCGGTGTTAATTGGTAGCAGACTTGTACGTACAAAACAGCCCCGTCCTTAGAGGCCACAAAATCCACTTCTGAGGTGCCTGACTTTCCCACAGAGACGCTGAAGCCCTTTTGTCTCAGATTAAGATAAACGAGGTTCTCTAAGATGCCGGCGATATCTGTCGGCCGATATCCGAGAACAGAATTTCTGATGCCAACGTCAGCGGCATAGATTTTTTCTTGTGTCTCTAAATACTTCCTGCCTTTTAGGTCAAAGCGTTTCACGCGTTCAATGACAAAAGCATTCTCCAAGTAGTCGAGATAGTTGTAGATCGTTTCAACGCCTAATTTTCGTCCTTGGCTCTTCAGGAAATCGGAGATGTTTTTGGCGGAAAAGGTACTTCCGACATTATCAAAAATGAATTGGATGATTCTGTTCAATAGTTCTGTGTCGCGAATATTGTTCCTAGACACGACATCTTTCAAAAGAACGGAGTCGAAGACATCATTGAGATATTGAGCAGTAGCCCGAGGAGATGCCTGGAGCTCGTGAAGTCCCGGTAAGCCGCCAAACCTTAGAAAGGCATCGAAGGATTTATGGACATCTTCTTCACAATTCTTTCTGAACTCTAAGAACTCGTCGAAGGAAAGCGGAAACATTTGGATTTCCACATAGCGGCCGGCTAAAAGTGTTGCCAATTCTCCAGAGAGAAGTCTCGCATTCGAGCCAGTCAGAACTATCTCGCACTCACAATCGACCCGCAAGGCATTGACCGCCCTCTCCCAATCCTTGACGTTCTGAATCTCATCGAAAAGCAAATACACCTTAGCTCCGGCTTGAGCTGAGATTTCACAAACATGTTTATAAAGTGCTTGGTAATCTGTGAGGTTGGAGTATTTGAGAGACTCGAAATTGATATAGACGATATTCTTTTCCTCGATTTTCTTCTCATTAACCAGCCAATCTCTGTAGAGTTTGAGCAAAGAACTCTTCCCAGAACGTCTCATTCCTGTAATCACGCGGATCAATTCCGAACCATGAAAAGATATGAGCTGTTTAAGATAGCGATCTCGAGGAAATATCTTCATAATTCTTCTATAAAAGAAATTTGCTAATTAAAAACAATAGTTTCTTTTATAAAAGAAACTATTGTAATTATAAGGTAAGACTTCTTGTATAAAAGAATTATTCATTAGTCAAGAATCCTCAAAACTACGCTTTCCGCTTTCTTAAACGATTGCGCGAATCGTGAGCACTTCTTTATTGGAAAAGGTTTCCAAACTTGCTAAAAACGAAATTAATTCCTCATCAAGAGGACGAGAGGCCGCATCAATATTAACTTTGAATGGGAGGATTTTTAAAGAAACCAGATATTGGCGTCCCCAATGGGATTCGAACCCATGTTCTGACCTTGAGAGGGTCATGTCCTAGGCCTCTAGACGATAGGGACTTCGTCGAAATGTGACGAAAGTATACACCTAAAAAGAAACGTTAAGAACTCAGCTGTATCTGAGATTTAATGACATGGAACCCCTTTGCTCCCAACGAAATAGAGAGAGCAAAATGAAAGTGACAAAGTTCTCATTAGAGGTGATTCCATGTCAGTTAGAAGGATACTCGCAAAAACTATCGATACAGATCTC
>ERZ1106943.991-NODE-991-length-32356-cov-4.664252_pt1 | contig 32356 bp, 25 predicted proteins | sample MGYA00403671_ERZ1106943 | MGnify/ENA primary metagenome ERZ1106943 (study PRJEB35170, sample SAMEA104062427) | human gut metagenome | biome: human gut; feature: human-associated habitat; material: faeces | place: Denmark | collected 2012-06-14 ...
TATTGTGCTACAAGTGGCTATGATATTATTAAAGATAAAGATAAACATAATTATTTGATTGTTGCAGTTCCATTGAGAAAGTCTAATAAATATGATAAATATTTTAATTCCATGAATACTTTAGTAGCATTCTTCTATATTGGATTGTTTGATATTAAAGATGAAAACAATCATGATGAATTGAAGAATCAATTTATTGATTTAATTAAATACTTTAAAAAAAGAGAATACAATAATTTTGTTGAATATTTTCCTTTATTTTCTATCGGAAATTTATTTTTTTATAATGGAAATTCGATTGATGAAATAAAAGAAGTGTATAAAGAACTTATGAATTTGAATTTAAGCAAATTTTCATTTCAAAAAATGTTATACAGTCAAAGCGTATATATTGCATCGAATTCAAGACTTGAAATGGAAGCTAATAAAGAAAAAACGATTGAATATTTAATGTGGCTAGATGAATAGAAAACTTGTTCTACACTTATAAAATTGATTTCAAGGAAAACGTTGTTTTTTCAGAGCGAGCCTATGAACAAAAGTCTATAAATTATAAGTTCTACGCTAATGGTTAGTTTGTTAGTATATAAGACTGAGGAGAATGGATCAAGGCAGGAATGAAAAGAATAGCGGACATAGAGTATGTGCTTGACGAATTCCACCTTGAAAAGTATCTGACAAAGCTGACAAGCCGCATGAAAGACAGCAGGGCGGACGCACTGGATGAGCTGAGAACAGCGATACGGAGCCGGACGAAGAAAGATTTTGAAGAAATCACACGGAGACGGGAAGGCTGCCTTGAAGATGAAACAGGAAGGAAACGGATTGCCGAAGCGAGGGAATACATTCTGTCAAACAGGATGCAGCGAAGTTAAGACTGATGCAAAAAGATGGTGTAAAAGGAAGCAGTACTGAAGGACATGTAAGCCATGTGCTCTCTGCAAGAATGAGTTCGAGACCAATGGGCTGGAGCATGCATGGGGCAACGCAGATGGCAAAATTAAGGGCATACGAGCTTAACGGCGGTGATATGCTGGAACTCGTCAGGTACCAGAAAAAAGAACTGCCTAAAGCTTCAAGAGCCGAGTATGATGTACTGAGCAGCACGCAGATACAAATGTCTGAGCAGAACAGGCATGGGAAACTTGGAAAATATGTGGACAGTATAAGCCACAGTATGTCATTACAAAACAGGAAGATAGTGTATTTTAATTCTCAGATATGGGGATTGTAAAATAAAAGCAGAAGGCATTCGGTGCCAGCACATGATAAGAGAAAAAACACAGAAAAATTGTGCTTGCTTGACATGCGTAAAAGGTGTATTATCAATCCATAAGTTTTTGTCTGATACTTTATCAGTAATCGCAGGTGGACTCTACACCAGTATTTCCGAAAGTAAATTTATGCAACCTTTGTATCAAAGAGGATATTGACATATCGCAGTTATTATGTTAACCTTTATACAAAGCATATTTCTTGAAAAATCTATATTTCTTATTTCTGGATTGCGTGTGAGTTTTCATTTCACGGCATATATTCAAAGTTCTATGCTTTAGAATCCATTAACCTAGCAGGGGACAATTGAAGATGCCGTAGGGAAAGCGTGTAGATGAATGCATTTATCTATCTCTCCATATAGATGTAGGGGCTACAAGATGGCAATGAGTTCATTTACAGTGAATATCACGCACGGCAGTCAGGCATATCTCCTGCAACACATTACAGGAGGTGCTTTATGACAAAAGTCGTAAAAACAGAGAGAAGAATTGAGAGAGAAGGAAATGCAGCAGTTGAGAGAAGCGGTATGGCGAGAAACAGCAGTGCAGGTGTGAATGGTAGTACGGTAGAGAATGGCAGTTCAGTGGAAAACATCAACCCGGTGGAGAATGGCAGTTCAGTGGAAAACATCAACCCGGTGGAAAATAGCAGTTCAGTAGAGAGTATCAGTCCAGTGGAAAACAACAGTCCGGTTGGAAATACAGTAAGCCTGACCGCTAACCGTAAGTACAAGGACACGGTATTCAGGATGCTGTTTTCTGACAAGTATAGGCTGCTTGAACTCTACAATGCCGTGTCTGGTAGGCATTATGTAAATCCAGACGAATTGCAGATTGTGACACTTGAAAACGCGGTATATATGGGAATGAAGAATGACATGGCGTTTCTGCTTGACACAGGGATTTACCTGTATGAGCATCAGTCAACAATCAATCCCAATATGCCATTAAGGGATTTATTTTATATCTCATCCGAGTATAATGGATTTGTGGATATGAAGTCACTATATACATCGACTGTGCAGAAGCTTCCTGCACCGAACTTCGTTGTGTTTTATAACGGTGAGGAAGCGATGGAGGACAGGTGTGAGTACAGGCTTTCGGGTGCGTTTGAGCCGAAGGTTGATAATCCGGCACTGGAGCTTATAGTGACTGTGCTCAATGTCAACTATGGCAGGAACCCGGTACTCATGGAGCAGTGTCGTACACTTGCGGATTATGCACAGTACGTTGCACTGGTGAGAAAGTACAAGGCGGAGCTGGGCTCGCTTGAGGCGGCTGTCAGACGAGCCGTCGATGAGTGCATAAGAAATGATGTGCTGGCGGATTTTCTGAGAAAGAATCGTGCGGAGGTAGAAATGACGAGCATATTTGAATATAATCAGGAAGAGGAAGAGAGAAAGCTCAGGGCTGCGGAACGGCAGGCAGGATATGACAAGGGATATGACAGTGGGTATGAGTCAGGAGCCGCTGATGGAGAAGTCAGGAGTACTGTCAAGGCTGTAATAAAACTTATGCAGAATATGAAGCTTACCATGGAGCAGGCACTTGATACGCTGGACATTACAGGAGATGAAAGAGAAGAGGTATTGGAACGTCTTAACAAGAAAATGAATGTATAGCAGTGGTGGGACATAGGGGGGCAGGCACCATTGCCACAGAATTAAATATGTAATTTCAAAATACACCATTTTCCATATGTGGAGGAGGGTGTATTTTTTAGTATACAAATATCATATAAAACAGTGAACTCGGATTCCATTTTTAATAAAATGGAAGAACTTTTAGAGGAAGCTATATGAAAAAAAACCAAAAATCAATTGGGGGAATATTATACTTTGAATGGTTAATATTGATTATAGACTATTTCAAATCAATAGAATTGAAGGAGAGAGTCTTTGATGTTTTTGTACCTCTTGGTATTGGTATTATAATTTCAACAACTTGTATGTTTTGCGGAAAAGTTGAATTTGCCACGAAGGGGCTGGCTGATGTATTAATTAGTCTTATATCAATTCTTATTGGTTTTTCTGTAATGTTGGTCACTCTTCTCTTAACAAGTAGTGGTAACGGAGTAGACGAGCTTAAAAAAAGAAAATCTGATATAAAAATACATAATAAGGAAATAAGCCTATTTCAAAAACTTCATATACAATTTGCTTTTTCATTGATTAGTGAAATTTTACTTTTGTTAATTATATTAGTTTATTATTTTTTAATTACAATAACCAATATTGGAACTCTTCAGGTAATATTTCTGTTTGTGTTTATTTTTATGATTTTAAATATTTTGCTTTCAATATTTAGAGGGATAGTGAATATATATTTTGCTTACTACAAATAGATGTTATAGGTTAAATATGGTCTTAAAAGAGAAAAAAGCTTATATAGTATGAAAGTGAGGATATTCATATGGTATGGGATAGTACATATTATTATGCAAAGGAATTACTAGCCAATGCGAAAGAGTATTATGATTTGAATGCAAAATCTAGAACATTGAAAAAAGCATGGAATGCAGCATATGGGTTGCCATTTGAATATTTTGGCAGAGATGATCTACTAAGAGAAATTGAAAATTATGCATTTGCATGTAATATAAATTTAGACAATGTTACAGGATATTAAACGTTAATGATTATCATGTTGTTTAAGTAGTTTGCATCTGACGTACAAACAATTCTGTAATAACATTTGCTTGTTGTAAAGTAAAAAATATTGGAGATCATGGGACGTAATGCAATTTGCACCGACCGCCGGTCGGTGATGCGTTGACCAGCGGTCGCTCGGTGCTATAAACGGTCGATTGTTTATTTGTTGTTTTTGGTGTTAATCACCACTGTATAGTGCTTGGTCACACGCTTCGTGATAGCATTTGCAGAAACTTCATCATTCAGTATCATGGATGCCCAACTCGTAGGTTCCCTTTGTGAACACACAATGGTACTTTTTTGAGCTTCACAATGTTTTTCCAGAATCATGAACAGGACTTTTACCTCCCGCTCATCTGTAATTGTATGGAGCAGAAAATCATCCAGTATCAGCAAATCAAGACGTTCAAGAAGCTTTAGTTTTCTTTCGTATTTCTCATAGCTGACATTTTTAAGTGCAACCATATCCTCTAAAAAAGATTTACAATGATGATACTCTACTTTATGCTCCTTACAGGCTGCAATGCCGATTGCCTTTGCAAGATGTGTCTTGCCGCTATCAGACGGATCAAGAATACAGATATTTAATCCATCCCGTACAAATACCAACGAAGACAGAACCGATGTAATTCCGCATGGTAAATACTCTCTGCTCCCGGAATCAACACAATCTTCAAGGCTTTGCGGGTATCCAGTCAATTTGGCATGCCTGAGCCGGTTATTCACACGTTTACTGACATTATCCTGATATTCCGGTTCAATCAGTTCCGCAATATGCGAAAGATGGTCAAGTTTCAGGAATCTTTCTGAACGGTAGAGTGCATCCAGGGTGGCTGCCATGTTGGGAAGTCCCAGATCATTGAGTTCATCTACTAGTGCATACTGTACTGTTTCCAACAGTCGTAGCCCTGCGGATAAAGTACTCGGCATTCCACTCCCGGTAGTCATTATAATCTTTGGGCAGATGCTCCGTGTTGGTACACCACTGTCCCTTATGTGTAGCACGTTGATGTTCACCAATTAAAACGCCTTTCTGAGAATAAATTTTTACTACAGCAGTTGATGCTTTGATAGAAACTTTCTGATGCTTATAAGCCTTATCTACGCTATAATAAGCATTGTCAAAGCGTACGTGGAAGTCGCTTGATACCTTAGCCTCTTTCTCTCCATGTACTCGTAAGGTACAGAGGGGAGAGACATTAATTCAGATTTTTCTTCTTCCCAGTAATAGCATCTGCTGTGTTCCTTATTTTTGAAATTTTCATGATTCAGTTCATCCAGTTTTTTCTATAAATCAGAGTTAAACTGTTCAAGGCTAAAGTACTGACTTTCTTCGAGATCATGGAAGAGTCCTTTTTCCAGAATTCCCACGGAATTCTCAACAGAACTTTTATATTTGGGCTTACGAACTTTGGCCGGTACGATAGCCGTAGGATTATGTTCCGCCCACTCAGCGTAATCCTTGTTGAACTCCGGCTGGATCCAGTCCTCGTTGGTAATCATTGCCTGCTTGCAGTTATCACATACTACTAAAGCAGGAAGCCGCCATAAAAGACCAGGGCATTGTTATTGACCTGTATCCACTGGGGTTCTTTTGTAGAAATCATTCCTTCAGCATAAATCATCTGGGAGTAGGGAAGGACTGCAACAAACACAACAATTACAGACACTTCACCTGTCAGCCTGTCTGTCATTTCAAAGGTTTTTCCTGCGAAATCCACCTCCATTGTCTGGGCAATGATTGGTGTAAAATGGGCAGTTTCCTCATTTTCATCACACCACATGCTGTACCGCTCACAAAACTGTCGATAAGAATAATATTTCAGGTCATAAGTTTCACACTTTTTCTTGTAGCGGTTCCACTGATAAATCAGTGTCATGTTCTTTCTTGTGGTAAGCTGGGAATGAACTACTGAATAATCAGGGAGTTCAAAACTCTCATCACGATTTCCGGATATGGGGGCTTTGCCATAAACCAATTCAGCAATCCCATAGTTTGTGATTCCCCCCCGGAAGAGGAAAACTTAGCGCCTCGCATTTTTTAAATGCGTTAAGGAAGTCATTGACTCCTGATTTGCTACATCCCAACTGTCTTGCAATCTCTGCACTGGACATGTTCAGGGCATAGCTTTTGATAATGATGTCTTTGTAATCAAGCATACCATTATCCTCCTTCATAATGTATTCACTGCAAGATAGCAGCTACTGCCATTATGATGGATAATTCAGGTAATTAAAAGCGGACTACGTCCGACCGCTCTGCTACGCATTGCGACCATTTTGCTCCGCAAAACTGACCGATGGGATGCACCGTTTGCACTTTACATATAAAATAATAAATAGGGCTCGGAGAGAGCGAGAAAATGAAAATTGGCAATGTAATTTGAAAATATGACAACTCTGGCAGGTTACAGGAACCGTAATATGTGATATTATTAAATATAAGCATAAGGACAATATGCTTCTGGACTGTAAAAAGTAGTGGATAATTTTTAGTTATCAGTCAGTTAAGCAATGTTAGGAGGTATGAACATGTATTCAGAAGAAAACTCGTCAGGAAAACCATTGGCTAATTCAAGTTGGTTAGAGAATCATCATCGAGCAAAGATACCTGAAAGAACAGCATTTGCAATGAGATTAGCAAAGCTGCAACCAAAGAAAATTGTTGATTTAGGGTGTGCAACAGGACTATGGCTGGAACTTCTCAATGAAATACTTCCTGTAGAGTGTGAATTTATTGGTATAGATAGCGATATCGAATCATTAGAAATAGCGATTTCTAGAAGCAAAACATGGTCTCGAAAAATATCTTTTATGCAATTGGATATAGAAAAAGACGCCACATCAATTCCTTCTGCTGATTTAACCTTAGCGTTTAATATTTTTCCATACATAAAAGACATTGACAAATTTATAAATGTTTTGGCAACAAGAACACCTCAAGGCACACTTGCTGTACGCCAATACGATGGTGCATCAATTCGATTTGGCCCTATGTCAACCACAATGAGACAAAAAATTGAACAGGATTTGCAAATTGCAACAGGTAATAGCGAAAAATTTAGACACTATGATCTTGATAGGACGTTTGTGGCTCTACGAAATTCGGCATATACTAATTTTGAATATAATTTTGAATTATTTGAACGTATTAGTCCATTTGACCAAAATTTTATTCCTTATTATGAAGGAACTTTACTTTGGACGTGTCAGCATATATCTGATACTTCAGCCGAATTTCTTAGTAACTGGATGAACAACGATGTTCATTTGCTAAACAAATATTTTTATGAAGTTGATCTGGTGGCGCTATTATCATAATCATTAACAGCGATTCTCCACAGACTTTTATATTGAGCAGCAAACATGGTATAAATTTCTAAATCCCTTGATAATAGAACTGTTGGATCTTGAGGTATATCTCTGAAATCCCAGTTAAAAAGGACTTCCATTGTTCCGTCTTTATATGTCAACAAAATAAAACCTATTTGAGGTTCCGATTGAGTTATTAACTTATAATTATAGCGTCCTTTTGAATTGTTTGAAATTGCACTAGCTATTTGTCGGAACCTCTCAATTGCTGAAGCATCGCCTATATCATTCCATTTCAAACCCTTGTTCACATACTTTGCTATCATTTTTAAAGACTGCTGATATACATCGTTATCATATAAACGTTCGTTCGAGTCTTCTTTTTCATCTTCAAAGTTAAATGATGTATTCTGAACATATTCTAGAATAGGTAATCTCTCGATTATATATCTCCATGCGCTTTGAGGCGTTCCCATTTTAGTTACATGCAAATAGTTTTTAACTGTTTCATAAATTCGTTCAGAATCCACAGAAACTTTTTCCACTTCGTTATGTATTGTAATTATTTGCCCTATAACAAGTATTATTATTGAAAGTAAAAAGGCAGGTATTGCCGCCAATGATACATGTTCTTGATAATTCAATGGATCCAAGTAATAAGCTAAAACAAACGATATTAGTGATAATACCGGACTTGCAATTAGTATAAACAACTGTTTTTTGTCAAAATTTTTCTTTTTCATGTTATGTTACTCCTATGTTGACTATTGCAAAATGCATAGTTTTTATTCATATAATCAATCGATAACTAAAAATTATCCATTATTTTTATTGTTCAATCTTCAATTTTTTTTCTATATGTTTTATTTAATATATTGGCCACTTATCTAATGTTATATGCGTATAAATCTGGGGTGTGTTTATTAGGCTGCAAATATTTTTAAATGTAATAAAGGGCTATATTTGTTTATAAAAGGCTAATTTGGCAAGCATGTTGTGATTCTTTGAAATTTGATGGGGTGTGTGAGAATCATATGCATAATATTGAAATATGACAACTCTGGCAGGTTGCAGGTATTCAGATATGTTGTATAGTATAAAGTGGAAAGATTGTGGAATAAATATAGATTTACTCTGTAATATTATATAATTTAAATTCAAAGAAATTTTATGGGGAGAACATCGGGCATGGCAAAATCCTCCTTAGGTTGAAAAAGTGTAAAACGTTTTGAACTTTTTACATTATCTCAACTTTTGGCAGGCTGTGCCATTTGCGAGTTATTTACCTTATACGGAAGTTATCATAAAATTGTATATAATTAAAGAGACATAAAAACACACCATGTTTTCCGTATATGGAATACATGGTGTGTTTTTTAAATTAATTGAATTTATTTTGAGCATTGAAATCTGTATATATACAGGTTGTTCTCATAAAGACTAGAGTCAGAAGCATTGTTCTCAACCCAGTAAATGCTTCCGTTGGCATACACAGGCATCTCGGCAGGATTCAGATATGCCACCGATGAAAGAAGGTTAATCCCGCTCAATGTTGTGCCGTTCTCGTCGAGGATTGTGTAGTATACGCCGAGGTATTTGCCGTTCTGGCTGAGTTCAAAAAGAACATAATATTTTCCTGAGCCGTCATATACAATCTGGGAATTCTGAATTGTATACTCGGAGGAGTAATCTGTAAGCCATTTTACACCTTCATCAGTCTTTTGTGTGGTTCCATTAGGACCGGAAAGACCTTCGCGGGTGCCCTGCGTGATGAAGCTTATTGTACCATCTTCGTTTGGAACGAAAATCTGGATAAAAAGCTGCTCATTCTCATTGAGGGCATTGGAGTTCATAGATTTGACGGAGGTTGATACAAATGCAACGCGGTTATTGCTGCCTGCCGCAAGACCGCCCATGTGTGCAAAATTATTGTTGAGTGTCCACATATCGTATTTATCATATGTTCCCTCTGCTACCCAGAAGTTGAAAATATTCCAGTCAGTGCAGTTAGAATCCCAGTTGCTTTCTAATGTCTTAGAAGGGTCGGCAACAGATACTGTGAAGGCACGGTCGTAGCAGTCACCTTCGCTTGCGAGAATGAATTTGTCATTGTAAGGGACAACTCTTTGTGCAAACGAATGGGAGTTATAATATGACTGGATATTTACAGTTTCCATTGTTTTTCTGTTTACCACGAACATGGAATTGCTCTGATGCCCGGAATACATTTTCCTTGCGTAGTTGACGGCAACATAATCTCCGTTAACAGCGATATCACAGTTACCGGCATTGAAAGGGTATTTTGTATAAAATGATTCGCTGTAGTAGTAGGCAAGACTTGAACTTCCGTTATCCCCTCTTGATGCAATCATGTTTCCGTTGGAGTCATACTTGGTTATAAAGATTGTATTCTGTGTAGTGTCATCTGTTTCATTGTTCTTTCCCGTAACAACATAGTAATATCCGTCGGAGTCACAGGTGGCTGCTCCGAATATATCTGACACCTTGGTGAGAGTTATGTTTCTGTTGCCGTCATATGGCTTCACAACAACAACTGTACTGCCGGAATCATAGGCAAAGCAGAAATTTCCGGTGTTATCACGAAACTGTGACACATTGGTTGTACCATCCCAGTTGATATATTTACCTGCTGCAATTACAGATAGCTGGATAGTGGTGTTGGCAGCTGAGAAGGATGAGTAAGCTGCTTCTACCTCTGAATCGTAAAATCCGGTAACAGTGCCGTCGGAGAGAGCGTATCCGTACAGCTTGCCACTGGCAAGAGCTTCGTAATTGACGGCATTGGTATCAAGCTTAAATACCCCGTATCTTTCCATTACACCGTATGGATTCGCATAGTAAATCTTGGTTCCCTCCACATTGTATGTGAGCACGTTGACATACATATTTCCGGTTGTTCCAAAATAGCACAGGTCATCAACCTCATCGCCGGCTATGCTTCTCTTGACATTCGCGAAGGTGTCGAAGCATTCATGTCCCTGTGAGTCAAAATAGATTATCTGTACACCGTCAGGATGATATGTGAGTCTGTCCTTCATAGGTGTTCCGTCCGCCTGCAGAAAGTAGGTGTAGGTTCCATCACAGAAGAAAGCATTCTTTACCATAGTGCCATCTGCCAGATAATAGTGTTCACCGTCAAATGTACCACCATTGATGGTGATGTTGTAATACGGTGCGTCAAATGCCGCCTTGCAGGTCATTTCCTGTGAAAAGAAACCAACGGCAGCCGCAGCTACAATGGCGAGCTGCATGATGATAAGTTTTAATTTTTTCAATGTTGTACCTCCTTATGTCTTAATATATGAAGTATAGCACATATCATACACGCTGACAATGTGCGTGGGACAGAGGGGTCAGGTGCCTGTGTCCCACACAAATTAAAATTCAAAAGCACCAACGTGTACCAAAACAGAGTGCACGTTGGTGCTTTTTTAGTTGTGCACATTTATTTTCTGATATATAATATGTTCTAGGTATTTATGGTTTTGTCTTTGAAGGAAAGAAAGTGCTGATTATGGACTAGAGTAAGACTACCATAAGCTGTGTTTTTTAATATTTACCATAAGGAAATATATGAGGAGGTTCTAAAATGAAGAAACTATTAAGAAAGCTTAGTGTTTTGATGGTGTTTGTTATTACTGTCACATTGATTCCGGTACAGATTTTGCCGGTAAGTGCAGATGAAGTGCAGGTACAGGCGGCAACAGACAGAGTGTACAGTACTGTTGATGAGGCAGCAGAGTATCTGCGTGAGCAGCTGCTTGCGATGGAGGAGAACATAACGGTTCGTATAAGCAGGACAGCAGTCAATGACTTGTATAATGTGATATACGAACTTATGGACAAGGCTGTTGAATACAAGCGAGGAGATTCCGGGAGAGCAGGGGATGCACTTAAGAGTGTAAGAAATGGCTGGGGATGCAATAGCAGTCTTGACTCTGTTTCTTATATGATAAGCTATAATGTCAACTATCTTACCACGGCACAGCAGGAGGCACAGCTTACTGAAGCAGTGAATAATGCGTTGGCTGGGCTTGACCTTGAAAATAAGACAACCTATGAGAAAATAAAGAGCATATATGACTATATTTGCGACCATGTAGATTATGATTATGATGGTCTTGCGGACAGCAGTAATATGATAAAATACACGGCTTACAGTGCACTTATCAATGGTAAGGCAGTGTGTGAAGGATATGCGACATTGTTTTACAGGATGTGTATGGATGCTGGAATTTCTGCCAGAGTTATAAGTGGTACAGCGAATGGTGGACTACATGCATGGAATATAGTTGAGATTAATGGATATTATTATAATGTTGATGTGACATGGGATGGACAGGACAGCAGTACAAGGCATGATTATTTTTTGAATAATATGCTTGATTTTTCTGACCATGAGAGAAATGATGAGTTCACGACAGCGGAATTTAATGCGGAATTCCCAATGTCAGAAAAATCCTATGTGGATTACAGCTCAAGAAATGCACCATTGAATAGGGGAAATTATGATTATACATTCGATACAATAGATGGCACAGCCATAGACACCTCGGCGTCAGGAAAACCGAAAGTTCTGATATTTTTTAGTAGTGGTTGTAGCTACAGCAGTGCAACAATAAAGTCTGTTGCAGCTTCGGATTTCAGCGATGTTGATGTTGTGTGCATAAACATTCTGTCCTCTGGAGATACTGCGGCAACGAAAAGTTTTCGTGACAGGTATGCCAGCGGCAGCAGCATTGATTTCTGTGCATATACCGGCTGGAACAATACAGCAATGTGGGCATATACATGGGATATGCCGGGGTACACGGGTGGCAGTATAACAATGCCTGTAATAGCATATATTGATGCAGATAATAAGCTTCAGATGGTTAAAAATGGTTATAGCGGTGCAGGTACGGTTCGTGAATATATTGATTATTATTGCAATGGCATAAAATTTGAGCCAGGACACAATCATATATATTCCGATAAATGGTCGAATGATTCAGTAAATCATTGGCATAGCTGTGTCGCAGAGGGCTGTGCTGAAAACAGTGCGGACGGAACAGTAGCAGTGGGTGATAAGGCAGCACACACAGCTGGTGACTGGATTACAGACAGGGAAGCCACTGTTGATGCCGAGGGAAGCCGCCACAAGGAGTGTAAGGTATGCGGATATGTTATGCAGACGGAGAGCATAGATAAGCTTGCTCCTGAACCGACGGAGCCAGAGACACCGGCACCAGACAAGGAACCAGACAAGGCACCGGAGATAGACATGGATGCTGATACTTCCAAATACTACAATTTAAGTACCAACGGAGGAACCTGGGACGGAACGCATTACTACCTTACAAGCGGTCAGATGGTAAGGAATTCATTTTTCAGTGATGGATCTTATACCTACTACCTTCAGGCGGACGGAACCCCTATGAAGGACAGACTTACATACCATCCGGATGGAGTACATATTATCTACTTCGATACGAACGGACATGAAGTGTTTAGTAATTTTTCACATATATCCAGAAGTATTTCTGGTGCTAATGTGGACGACATGTGTTTTTTTGATATGAATGGATATATGTATGTCGATACGCTTACTTATGATATGACAGGAACTAAGCTCTACTATGTAAATCCGTATGGTGTACTTGAGAGAAATGGCTGGTTCCAGTTCTCAGGTCATGAGTTCGAGGCAGGTCTCGGCTTCTCAGGCAAGGCAGGTGGCTATGGCTATGCCAACTGGGATTGCAGTCTCATGGTGAACACGAATACCTATGACTGGAATGGAAATCTTGTGTATATGCAGGGCGACGGACATATGGCACAGTAACAGTCTGGGACAGGGGGGCAGGTACCTGCGTCTCAAGAGGTTTTCATGTACATGTTATGTAAAAAATATAAATAATAAAGATGCTGTGATGCAGGGCGTTCTGTGTCACGGCTTTTTTATTTAGAGCATATCTATCTTGTTCAGGCAACAATGCAAGACCAAGTAAAAATCAGAGTGACTAACAGGATGGCATTGTTTATACATTTGTGGGAAATTCAAGATGAATTGAGTTGTGTACGTCTTTTTTGTGGTATATAATAATTAAGATAAATAAAACGTGAATATGGAGTGCGGGTTTGGGTTCAATGGCGGTGCGGCATACAATAGTGGGGATGTTATGAAGGAGGAGAGTTAGTAATGAAAATGAATAAGAGGACTAATGCCGGAAAAAGGGTTAGTATAGGTAAACAGGATTTTGCTTCATTGATAGAGAATAATTTCTATTATGTGGATAAGACGGATTTTATAAAGGAATGGTGGGACTCTGGGGATGATGTGACACTTATAACCCGCCCCCGCCGCTTCGGCAAGACGCTCAACATGAGCATGCTCAACTGCTTTTTCTCCAATAAATATGCTAACAGAGGGGATTTGTTCGAGGGTCTGTCAATCTGGGAGGATGAGGAGTACAGGAAAATACAGGGGACATATCCGGTGATTTTTCTCAGCTTTGCGGAAATAAAGCAGACGGATTATGGGTCAGCGGTGCAGAAGATTAAGAGAATAATTGCGGCACTCTTTAGGCAGTATGCAGATATAATGGATTGTGATAAGTTTACAGAAATGGATAGAGCACAGTTTAACAATGTGACGCCTGAAATGGATGATGTGACAGCACAGAGTGCAATACATGATTTGTGCAACTACCTTAGCTTGTATTATGGCAAGAAGGCTATCGTTATACTTGATGAATACGACACGCCTATGCAGGAGGCGTATGTACATGGGTACTGGGGAGAATTTACAGCATTCCTTCGGGGTCTGTTCAACAGCACATTCAAGACGAACCCGTACCTTGAAAGGGCTGTCATGACCGGCATTACGAGGGTATCCAAGGAGTCGATGTTCTCTGACCTTAACAATCTGAATGTTGTCACCACGACATCTGATGAGTACAGCACATGCTTCGGATTTACTGAGGATGAGGTGTTTGCATCGCTTGACAGCTTCGGACTGGCTGACAGGAAGGCAGAGGTGAAAAGGTGGTATGATGGATTTACCTTCGGTTCACACCGGGATATTTATAATCCGTGGTCTATCATAAATTATCTTGACAAGAAACAGTTGAGACCTTACTGGGCGTCAACAAGCTCCAATGGTCTTGTGAGCAAGCTCCTGCAGACCGCTTCGTCGGATATGAAGATGAGCATGGAGGAGCTGCTGGGCGGCAGCTCTATAGTGGTAAATTTTGATGAGCAGATAGTGTTTAACCAGCTCGACACTAATGAGAGTGCTGTGTGGAGCCTTCTTGTTGCGGGAGGGTATCTTAAGGTTGATGATGTCGAGTACCGTGGTGAGACCCTTGAGCCGTGGTATCATGTGTCAATTACCAACATAGAGACGAAGAGCATGTTTTATAACATGTTCAAGGGCTGGTTCAGTGTGTCAACAGCTAATTATAATAGGTTCGTGGAAGCAACTATTCTGGGTGATGTTGAGGCCATGAACCATTATATGAACAGGATTGCCATGGAGACATTCAGCTTTTTTGATGTCGGAGGGGATTCACAGAACTGTGAGCCGGAAAAATTTTACCATGGATTTGTGCTGGGTCTTATGGCAGAGCAGGTGGTAAATTATGAGATTCGTTCCAATCGTGAGAGCGGATTTGGAAGGTATGATATTATGCTTATACCTAAGAGAACACAGCTTCCTGCTATCGTGATAGAATTCAAGGTACACAATGCAGGAAGAGAAAAAAGCCTTACTGACACAGTAGAGTCCGCCCTTAAGCAGATAGCAGACAAGAACTATGATGCGGAACTGCTTGCACGAGGAATCAGCACGGACAGAATAAGGCATTATGGATTTGCATTTGAGGGGAAGAAAGTATTGATAATGGAACAGTAACAAAATGGGACACATGTACCTGACCCCTGTGTCCCACACATCGCTTCTGTATGTATGGCAGAGGCGATTTTTTTGTGCCAGAAATTAAAACATAGATTAAAAAAACATTGACAAAATTAGTCGGGGGGGGTATGATAAATCTATCTAAATTATACTATGGAGGTATAGGCAAATGAAGAAAGTATTATTAAAGACATTCACTCCTATATTTGCGTTCCTTTTGATGATAGGTGTGTTCAGTGTGAATGTAAAGGCAGCTGGAAGTTCTACTAAGGATGCGACTGATTTATCATCAGGTGAAGGGGTTACGGATTCGTTCTCTAATTATGATGATGTGAATTACTACAAATTTACTGTAGATGGTAATGGCTGTTTTTGGATTACATTTAAGGGAGACCCGAATTACGACAGTAAGAGTGGTTGGGATGTTATGCTATGCGACTCGAATATGGAGGTAATTACATCATTTTCGACCAAAACGAATGGTGAAACAGAAAAATTATATTATGCAGAGGGTACATTTTATGTAATAGTGAAAGCGTCTTATGCTAATGGTGGCTGGAATTCACCAACAGGTCCATATACACTGACATATAACAAGATCAATGATGACAGCTGGGAATCAGAGGATAACAATACCGCAAGCAATGCGGATGTTATCGCTACTGGCAGGATGTACAAGGGCGTTATATCAAGTGTCAATGATTCTGTTGATTATTATAAGGTAACTACATCCAAGCAGGGATATTTTACAGTTCAGCTTGGTCTTGCTGATGGCGAGGAGCCTGTAGGTCAGACTGACGGCTGGAGAATGGATATATATGATAAGAATATGCAGAATATTGTATCATACAATCATATTAAATCAGATTTCGAGACAATGATCCCGTATCCTGCAGGTATATATTATATAAAGATTTCTCCAACTAGTAAATACTCTAATTCTGTAATACCAAGATCAGCGTACTATCTTCTTGTAAACGATTTTGATGACAGCCTTGTTGAGCAGGAGTCTAACAATGATTCTGCCGGTGCAAATGATATAGTTCCTGGTGTAGGGCGCTGGGGTATGAGACAGAGCGATAATGATAATGATTATTATAAGTTCATTGTGAGCAATTCAGGTGTATTTACTGTCAGTCTCGCACCAAGAGCAGGTGCTGATACAACCAAGATGGGTAACGGCTGGGATGTCATAGTGTATGACAAGAACATGAAAGAGGTGTTCAGGGAGAATATTGTCAAGGATGCATACGAAACTGACCCTATATTCTATACTTCTGGAACATACTATGTAAATATAACTGGTTCAGCAACAGGTGTAGAGTATGATGTCAATGTAAATATTCCGGCGAAGACAGATTATTATTCCAAGTACGATGGCTGCCTGTTCTTCAAGTCAAGCAATGGTACAGTATTCTGCTATAGAGAAGATGGAAAACAGGTAATCAATGAATTCAAGTGTGATGGTGAATATACATATTATTTCCAGGCTGATGGAACTGCTATGAAGGACAGACTTACATATCATCCGGATGGAGTACATGTAATATACTTTGATAAGGATGGTCACGAGGTATTCAGTGATTTTGCCCATATTTCTAAGAGTATTGCCGGAACAGATGTGGACGATATGTGCTTCTTCAATGTGTATGGTTATATGTATGTTGACACACTAACCTATGACAAGACAGGAACCAAGCTTTACTATGTAAATCCATATGGTGTTCTTGAGAGAAATGGCTGGTTCCAGTTCTCAGGTCATGAGTTCGAAGCAGGTCTTGGCTTCTCCGGTAAGGCAGGCGGATATGGCTATGCTAACTCAGACTGCAGTCTTTCAGTTAACGAGACACGCAGATTTACAGATGGAACCAAAGTGTATATGCAGGGCGACGGACATATGGCACAGTAACAGTATGGGACAGAGGAGGCAGGGATCTGCGTCCCAAGAGGTTTTCCTGTACATGTTATGTAAAAAAATATAAATAATAAAGATGCTGTGATGCAGGGCGTTCTGTGTCACAGCTTTTTTATTTAGAGCATATCTATCGTGTTCAGGCAATGTAAGACCAAGTAAAAATCAGAGTGACTCACAGGATATCAACATAAATACGTTTATGGGAAATTCAAGATGAATTGAGTTGTGTACGTCTTTTTTTGTGGTATATAATAATTAAGGTAAATGAAACGTGAATATGGATTGCAGGTTCTGGTTCAATGGCGGTGCAACCTGCAATAGTGGGGATGTTATGAAGGAGGAAAGTTTGAAACAAATAAGTAGAAGACAGCCTAAAAATAAAGGGCATAGTAAACAAACCGTCCGGACACAAGTGTTATGGAAAAGAATACCGTTGTCAAGGTGGATGGTACGAATTATGCTTTCGGGGAGAATGGGAAGCAGATTGTAGCTTTACCTTTAAAGGAGTTTAAATCCGGTTGGAATGGAATGAATGGCTATATTTATGAGTATGATGATAGTTATAATTTGATTAAAAAGGTATATTATGAAGCAGGAAATATAAAAAGTTGGAGTATCTACGATTATGATACACAGGGTAGGTTGTTGGAAATTACTGATAGTGATTTTGATGGAGTAAAGCAATATACTGATTATGAGTATTATTCTAGTGGAAAAGAGTCAAAAAAAATAAGAAAGGAAATTTATCGTTCTGATAAAACAGAATACTCACGAGATGGTAAATTATATAAGATTGAGGACTTTAATTGGGTGATAGTTAGTATTTATACATATTATTCGACTGGACAATATATGGACATCTTTCAATATAACAATGGGGTACTATCTTCGATAGAGGGATACGATATTAATGGAAAGGTTATAAAAGATGCGGAATATGATGAAAATGGAAATTTAAATTATTGCGATACATATCAATATGATTATAATACTCTGGGTGATTTGTTATGTTGTACGCGCTATAGAGACCGTGGAAATGGAGAAGTAGTAGAGGGACAAATCCAATATGAATATAGGTACGATGTTTATGGAAATATGCTATATTATGAATCACATTATTGGGGTCATAAAATAGAAAATGAATATGTGTACAGATAAAATAATGGGTTTAGTAATAAAATTTTTAAGTGGTATTGCGTTTATATTATTTACAAAATTTGCTATACCTATACAGTGTGCTGAACCTTAAAAATTCAATATTTCAGCCAATAAGGAGGCATAAATCTGTTCCGCTTGGTATAATGGAATTGACGAAAAACCAGCATACCACGGAGGATTTATGCCATGTCTAATGTACCACAAAACCATTTTAAAGAGAACATTTTACAAAAACCTGATAAAATGGGATAATGATAAGAATAAGGTTAATTAATCAGCGCTTCCCTAGCCTTTTCCACAAAAACGAAAATAGCTTAATCAACTTCGGTGTAGCCCACACAAGGAATGCTGATGACAGAAGTGTCGCTGCCCAGCACAGAATATAAGCCAGCCATACTTCCTTTACTCCGAAGGTGCGTCCGAGTGCAAATTTGGTGATAAAGGTGAGCATTATAATGTGGTGTGTTAAAAATATAGGATAGCAGAACTTATCTATAAAATGGCTTATAAATTCCACAACTTTTCCTTTTAGGAAAGAAAATACGAATGCCAGTACAATGAAGCTGGAGTATCCCACAAGCCATATCTGAACTATCTTATTCATATTCGGGAAGTCGAAGATTCCAAGTACGGCAAGCACAGCTAACGAAGGAATCAGCATATACCAACGCGTTTTTTTAAAGTATTGTATGAATATCATACCAAAAAGTATCTCTGGAATACGATGGAAAAAATATGCATCTACGGCAAGATAGCAGTCAAACCAGTTGAATGCACTTGCGATTGTTGCAAGCGTAAATATTATAAATGTCCATACAGGATGTGATAATACAAGCTTTTTCAAAAATGGAAATATTAAGTACATTATAATAATAACGGTGAGAAACCATTCGCCGAGAAGATAATATGTGCCGGTATATACTCCGACCTGACCGTCAATGCCAAGCAGTGTAAAAAGAAATGTGCCATGATTGATACCTTTGGCAAAGCCCGGATATACGATTTCCTTGGCTATGAAGAATATTGCAAAGGCGAGCCAGAACATAGGGTATATTCCGAGAAATCTTTTTTTATAGTAGCTTGCCAGATCGATTTCTTTGTCACCGTAGATGTACATGAGCACGGCACCACTTACAATAAAAAACAGTGTCACACCGTATGAGCCAAGATACATTCCGAATAAGGTATCAGGCAGCACATGGGTTGTAAAATTGATCTGTGCGTATTCAAGTGTTCGTGTGAAGTGTATTGTGAATACCATTATCACGGCGACTAACTTGATAAGGTCGAGGTATAACAAACGTTCTTTTTTCAAAATTATAATATCTCCTTAGGTTTTAATTTGTTATGCAGGAAAACGTAGGCAGAGTTTTGGCTGTAAGGTGCTTTGGATTATTCTGTTTATTTAATTTCAATATTCAGTTGAAAACGGGTTGGTTTGAGTATGTTAAAGACATTATACAGCAAACTGACAGATTAAATCAATATTTATAGATGAATATGTCATATTTATATTTAACAGCTAAAACAGTGATATGAATATAGATGTAAAATTGTGTCAATTTATGAGAAAGCTGTCTTTATGGATAGCTCATAAAAATGTAATTCATAAGACAATAAAGGTTGAAAAATAGGAAAAAAGTAGTATAATATTGATATGATTGACCTTGTAATTAGTGAAAAGGTACGATGAATAAAATGATTTTATGAGGAGGATTAAGATGAAAAACAAGAGAAGACTGGCAACAGTATTAGGTTTTGTCATGGTATTTACTATGATTTTCTCATTGAAGACACCGATGAATGTAAATGCCGGAAATGTATCGCATGTCAAGGCTACGGCGGCGGATGTACGTACTTCGGCGAATGTAGCGGCGGGTGCACTTAAGGGTGTGCAGGGCACGAATTTCTCAGATGAGTTTGGTGATACAGTATCGAATCTGAATATGGATGCTATGTTTTTAAACTGCGACATATCATGGTTCGTTAACACGAAGGGTGTTGGTACCAAGGTTTACACCATGAGTGATGGAACCAGCTATTATGTCGATGATAAGACACAGGGCGGTATGCTTATGGTTATAGATTACCGCATCAAGCAGTATCGTGAGCAGGGAGTTACATGGAATCTATGCCTTATGATGGGCTGGACTGATATTAATGGAAATCATGATGCTGGTATGGAGAAGCTTATGTACAATCCTCAGCCGGGACATTACTATTACACATGGAATGTGACTGATACTGAGGCTAATGCGGCACTAACTGCTATTGTAGATTATCTGACAGAGCGCTACAGCTATCAGGATACGTTCGTGCAGAACTGGTGGATTAATAATGAGGTTAATGTATTGAATGACAAGATTTATACGATGGATAGTCTTGATGCCAATGTTGTAGTTGACCTTGCGGTTAAGAGCTATGATTTACTTTACAATTCACTTATGAAAAACAATCCTAATGCTCTTGCTTATGTTTCTGTAACACATGACTGGAATAATACCAATGAGGGTAAGGGCGTTTCGACACGTGAATTCATCCATGCTTTTGCAGATGCTGAGAAGGATAAGGATTGGAATCTTGATTTGCACGCATATCCACCACAGATGCATGAGCAGGTATGGACTAAGGCAAGCTCAGCATATTTAAGGCATGATGAAGATACAGTATCAATATGTGCTGTTAATCTTGAGGTTTTATTGAATTATATTAAGAACAATTTTGGAACAAATCATCGTATTATTATGTCAGAGCAGGGATTTGATTCCGCTTATGGAATGGAAGAACAGGCTGCGATGATGGCATATACATATTATGCGGCAACAAAAAATGATATGGTTGATGAGGTCATATTTACAACGTATAATGATACCAATTCGGAAGGTCATGATTTCTACGATATGGGTATTGTAGATATTAATGGCAATAAAAAACCTTCATATAATGTGTTCAAGTATATGAATACAAATGAGGCAGCAGCTTATACGAACCCTTATTTACAGAAGTTAAGCGGATATACTGGAAGAACTATATCTTCATGGAGTGATGATATTCTTTATCAGGTCCCTAAGACAAGTGATGCGCTTGTTAAGGGAAATCTTTATCTTCCGGGAAGTGAACAGACAGCGGGAAGTATCTTTATTGGAATGAACACAGAGCCGACTAAGAACCAGATTGATATTGAGTACAGATGGGCAGTATATGATTACCAGACAGGTGTGCGCACAGAGGTTCAGGGTTGGAAATTAAATGGGGAATGGATTCGGTGGTATCCTCCATATAATGGCAATTTTGAAATGTATTGCACAGCAAGGGTTGCGGGCAACACGGATTCGCAGCTGGAGGCTCATGTTACTGTAGGATATAACGGAATAGTCTCAACAGATATATCCAGTGATTATGTTTATGCATCATCGGGAAGCGGTGGAAATTCAGGAAATACAGATAATAGTGGGAATATTGACGTATCAGATACGAGAACATGGCCGGTTTCGTATCAGGGGTATACATTCAACAGAGCGGATGATGGAACAGTTACATGTGTTGACGGTGAGGGAAATAGAGTTATTAACGAATTTAAGTGTGATGGAATATACACATATTATTTTCAGGCAGATGGAACATGCATGAGAGATCGTCTTACATATCATCCGGATGGGGTTCATGTAATCTATTTTGATAAGTATGGACATGAGGTATTTAGCGACTTTGCACATGTTTCAAAGTCGATTTCCGGCGAAGCAGTAGATGACAACTGTTTCTTTGATGTATTTGGATATATGTATGTTGACGTCCTGACATTTGACAAGAAGGGTGAGAAGCTGTTATATGCTAATCCATATGGTCGTCTTGAGTGCGCAGGATGGTTTGTATTTTCTGATACAGTAAAGTGGGCAGATGGGACACCTTGCGATGGAATTGCCGGAGGTATAGGATATGGGCAGATAGATTGTACACTCCTTACAAACACAGCTACATATGATTGGATGAACAGACCATGCTATATGCAGGGTAATGGTGTTGCGCTTTACTAATAATTGAGTATTAACATGTGAGTTAAAATGACTGCAGAGTTGAAAAACATATTTGACTTTGCAGTCATTTTTCATAGTGGTGTAGGCATAGCTCATGAGCAGGCGGTTAAACGGATTTACTCTGGTCATGTTTAATAACGGAGTTATCAGGAATTAGCACATTTACTCTTTAATGGTTAAAAGCCGGGTGAATAACAAGCGGTCTAAAATATGTATGTAGTTTGAAAAGCTAATGTACAGTGTTAATTTTTGAGATATAATAAAAATTGGAGTACAGGTATTGTAGTAAGAATAATTTAATACGTGTAAAAGAAATGGAGAATATTGATGAACAGAGTATTAGAAAACAATAACTTAAAGGTAACAATAAGCGACGCAGGTGCCGAGCTTATCAGTGTATGGGATAAGAGCCGTAATGCCGAGCGTATATGGAGAGGTGATTCGGCGGTATGGGGAAGACATGCACCGATTCTTTTTCCGTTTGTCGGAAAGGTTGCCGGCGGAAAGTACAACTACAGGGGAAGAGAGTATAAGATGACATCGCATGGCTTTGCGCGCGACAGGCAGTTTGAGCTTGTCAGTGAGGACGGAGAGTCTGTGACACATGTGCTTAGGTGGAATGAGGAGAGCCTTACGGTGTATCCGTTTGAATTTGCATTGTATGTGAAGCACAGCCTTGAAAATGCGGATTCGCATTCTGTGAAGGTGGAATGGAGGGTTGTCAATGAAGCTGTTGAGGGCGGAGAGGATATGCTGTACGGAATTGGCGGGCATCCTGCGTTTACATTTCCGAGGGAGGTGAAGCCGGTTGACTGTTCGCTGAGAATATACGGTGGAACGGCGGCTGTTAATGGGAATAATATAAGTGATAACGTGGCTATCTGCAGGGCATTGAGATATCACCTTCTGGATACGGCGGGCTGTATTGATATGTCACAGGAGTATGTGCTTGATATGCCGGAGAGCTGTGCGAGGATAACGGAGAATATGTTCGATAAGGATGCGCTTATTGTTCTGGATAATCAGGTGAACCACATTGAGCTTCTTGATGCGCTGGGAAAGGCTTATGTGACCATGGATTGTCAAGGCTTTCCTTATTTTGGAATATGGTCAAAGAAGGTTGATGAATTTATCTGTCTTGAGCCATGGTATAGCGTTGCCGATGTTGCAGGCTGTGACGGAAATATTGAAAATAAGGCAGGAATGCAGAGGCTTGCAGCTGGAGACAGCAGGGAGTATGCGTATACGATTACCTTCTAAAAATATACAGCTTCTGAGTGTTGCGTGAAGATGACGAACCCGGATATTATATATTTTAGTACAAAATTATTCTGTAAAAAGCGGAATTTTTTGTTATTTAGCTCCGGATGCAAAATGTGCCGGTTTAATCTATGAATGTACTGGGCATGCTTCACAGCCGGGATTATAATTACACAGAAAAATAAAGGACAAATATATAAGGAGTTTTATGAATAAAATACATAATAAAATAATAAAAATAGTAATGAGTTTTGCGCTCACGCTTGGTGTGATTTTAGGCGTGGCGGGAAGCTTTTATGAGAAAACATCTGCAGACGCGGATGACAGTAATTTTACAAACCTGATTATTTTTATGAGATTTGCGGACGAGGATGAGTTTATTGATGATGTATATGAGAATACGCCGGTAAGAAAAATAACGGACAACTCCTACAATACGGCAATGTACAACGTCAGCGACTATTATAGGAATGTTTCGGATAACAAATGCCGCATAAGGAGCGTATATCTGTTAGATAACGGTGGGTCGATTAAGCTGTCGCATGAGAGGGGCTATTATGCGGAGTACAGTGAGACAAATCCAATCGGTTATAAGGACAGCGGTGAGGCGGGAGCCCGTATGTATGAGCTGAAGCTTGACTGGTCGGATGCGGTGAAAAAGGCGGTTGAGGCGGGCAACAGGATATCCAATTATGATGGGACTGTCAATTATGGTTATGATGAGCTTGACAAGGATGGGGATGGCTGCATAGATTCCATAACGATAATTTATAAAAATGCAACGCAGAGCAACATAGCGGTAGGCTGGGGATCACCCTTGTGGAATTATAAGGATTATGCTGATTATTTAGTGATTAATACGGATAAGGGAAGCGTAAAGAGCAGAATGTATGTCCAGCTGACCAACTCGTATACAAAGCCGGATGGAGATACGCTGGGTTATCTTTATAAGGATTCACAGGGGAATGTCATAGTGTCACAGGCAGCGGCTATCCATGAGATGGGGCATATAATGGGGTTGAAGGATCTATACAATTCCTCACAGAGTTCTCCGGTGTATTACATGTCTGTGATGGCAAAGCATATGTCGCCGATCCCGCAGTTTCCTTCGGTAAAGGAGAAGGAGGTTCTCGGCTGGGTTGAGGACGGAGACGTTCAGACAATTACAGCCTCAGGTGAGTATAGTCTAAGGGCACTTGGAACTGCAGGACATGGAATTGCAGGATATAAGCTTGATATTCCGGAGAAGGGAAAGACGCTTTATCTGGAATATAGGAATTTTGCGTCAAATGGAAACAAGTATGATTCCCAGTACAAGGAGCTGTATAAAACGAATGGCAAAAGAGTTGACAGTCTGCATATGAAGTCAGGTCTTGTATGTTACCTTATTGATACAGGGACAAAATTTCCGAACAATATGAACTCTTCACCTTCTAAGTGGAATTATCAGGTGCTGGGCAATCAATATTCTACGATGGTTGATGCGGCGGTTGGAGTAGATGAGGAAAAGTGGATTACAGATAATCTTAGTATCATGGTGACGGCGATTGATGGCAATACACTTACTTTTACAATAAAAGGAAATTTTGCGGAGCATATTCACAGTGGTGGACAGGCAACCTGCGTCAGCCGCGCCAGATGCTCAGTCTGTCATCAGGAATATGGTGGATTTGATGATAGTAGACATGAACATACCATGGTTAGAGGTGACAAGGCACCGAGCTGTACAGAAGTTGGATACACGGGAGACACATATTGTACGGATTGCAATAAAATGGTGAGCATTGGCTCAGACATAGACATGATTGCGCATGAATTAGAGCATGTGGAGGCACGGGCAGCTACCGCAGCACAGGAAGGTAATATAGAGTATTACTATTGTAAAGTATGTGGAGAGTGTTTCCTTGACAAAAATGCAGCTGATACTATAAAAATGGATGATACAATAATACCTAAGCTGGAACCTGTAATCATAGCGGGAAATGATGCAGCTATAGATGCTTCCTCGGGCAAGAGTGCTGTATTCAGGTCGAATGCGGCATTTGCCGATTTCAAACGTGTTGAACTTGACAGCAAGGAGCTTGTAGAGGACAAGGACTACATTGTAAAGGAAGGAAGTATAATAGTAACACTCATGCCTGAGGTTATCAGCAACCTGTCTGAGGGAAGCCACAAGCTTGCTATAGTGTCTTCAGGTGGAACAGCAATCGCAAATTTCTCTGTAACGAAACCGCAGCAGCCAAGCAGCGAGGAGCAGTCAAGCAGCGAGGAGCAGCCAAGCAGCGAGGAGCAGTCAAGCAACGAGGAGCAGTCAAGCAGCGAGGAGCAGCCAAGCAGTGAAGAGCAGCCAAGCAGTGAGGAGCAGTCGAGCAGCGAGGAGCAGCCAAGCAGCGAGGAGCAGTCGAGCAGTGAGGAGCAGTCAAGCAGCATAGAGCAGCCGAGCAGCGAGGAGCAGTCAAGCAGCACTGCAGCAATAGGTGGTGAGTCAGAATCGAACGGTAATTTGGCCGGAGGTTCCACGGAAACAATAAGCGCTGATGGGAACGGCACCAGTTCCGGGGATGAAGGCTCCGAGGATGGTATTGTCCATATCTCTCCGAGTACTGGAGGGAAAATTCAGATAAAGGCATGGGCTGTTGTTGGCACATTCCTGATGGGGGCATTTATATTTTTAAGAAAGAGAAGATAAAGATGTTTTCTACCTGAAATAAAAAGTGCTGCCTAAGCCTGTCAGCAATTTTAAATAATTGGAAAAATATTATTTGACTTATCATATCATTACATGAAATTGAAAAATGAGTTATTGCTCATAGAAATTGAAAAATGAGTCATTGCCATATTGTTCAAAAGATTTAAATATGATATAGTTAAACGCAGATTATAATTTGTAAGGTGATACAGCCTATTGGTTATAAACATGTGAGTATATGATTGAATTTTTGCGAGGTGAAAATTTATGTGCGGAATAGTAGGTTTTACGGGTGAGCATCAGGCTGCACCGATTATACTGGATGGTCTTTCTAAGCTTGAGTATCGTGGTTACGATTCAGCGGGTATGGCTGTACGTGATGGAGATGGAGAGTACCAGATAGTCAAGGCAAAGGGCAGGCTTAAGGCTCTTTACGAGAAAACGGATGGAGGAAATGCAGTGCATGGCACCTGCGGCATAGGTCATACAAGATGGGCAACCCATGGTGAGCCATCGGAGGTCAATGCACACCCTCATATGGCAGATGATGGAAATGTTGTTGGTGTACATAATGGTATTATAGAGAATTATCAGGAGCTTAAGGAAAAGCTTGTCAAGAACGGCTATTCCTTCTATTCATCGACAGATACCGAGGTTGCGGTAAAGCTTGTTGATTACTACTACAAGAAGTATGAGCACACTCCTGTGGATGCGATTAACCATGCGATGGTGCGTATCCGCGGTTCTTATGCGTTTGCATTTATGTTCAAGGATTACCCGGGAGAAATCTATGCAGCAAGAAAAGACAGCCCGATGGTTCTTGGTGTGAGTGATGGTGAGGCTTATGTTGCCTCAGATGTTCCGGCAATATTAAAGTATACGAGAAATGTATATTATATCGGCAATCTGGAGATGGCTCGTCTTAAAAATGGACAAATTACCTTCTATAATCTCGATGGCGATGAGATTGAAAAGGAGTCTGTTGAGATTAAGTGGGATGCTGAGGCAGCTGAGAAGGCGGGCTATGAGCACTTTATGATAAAGGAAATCCATGAACAGCCGCGTGCGATAGCGGATACACTTCATTCTGTTTGCAAGGATGGAACTCTTGATTTATCATCCGTTGGCCTTGCAGATGACGATATTAAGAAAATTTCACAGATTTATATAGTTGCATGTGGTTCGGCGTACCATGTCGGCGTTGTTGCGCAGTATGTCATGGAGGATCTTGCCAAGATTCCGGTGAGGGTTGATGTGGCTTCAGAGTTCAGGTACCGCAAGCCAATTCTTAAGAGTGATGATCTGGTTATCATCATCAGCCAGTCGGGCGAGACGGCAGACAGCCTTGCGGCGCTTCGTCTTGCAAAGGAGAAGGGCGTCAAGACACTTGCTATTGTAAATGTCATCGGCAGCTCCATTGCGCGCGAGGCTGACAGCGTGTTCTATACCCTTGCCGGTCCGGAGATTGCGGTTGCCACAACAAAGGCATACAGCACACAGCTTATTGCCTCCTACTGTCTCGCAATCCAGTTTGCCAAAGTTCGCGGTGAGCTGACAGAGGTGCAGTGTGCAGATATGCTTGCGGAGCTTGAGACGCTTCCAGATAAGGTTACCAGGATTCTTGATGACAAGGAACGCATCCAGTGGTTTGCCGCTAAGCAGGCGACTATGCGGGATACCTTCTTCATCGGACGCGGTATCGACTATGCGGTGAGTCTTGAGGGAAGCTTGAAGCTCAAGGAGATTTCCTACATCCACAGTGAGGCCTATCCTGCCGGCGAGCTTAAGCACGGCACGATCAGCCTTATCGAGGACGGAACTCTTGTAATAGGAACTCTCACACAGGATGCTCTCTACGAAAAGACAGTGAGCAACATGGTTGAGTGCAAGAGCCGTGGCGCGTACCTTATGGGTCTTACAACCTACGGCAACTACGAGACAGAGGATACCTGTGATTTCACGGTATACATTCCTAAGACAGATGCCCATTTTACAGCGTCGCTTGCGGTTATACCGCTCCAGCTTCTTGGCTACTATGTATCGGTGGCTAAGGGACTGGATGTTGACAAGCCAAGGAATCTGGCTAAGAGCGTTACAGTAGAATAACACTTGGGACAGGGGTCAGACCCCATGTCCCAATGCTGGGACACGGGGGCTGACCCCTGTCCCAGCGGCTAAGCTATGCCATTTCCGGATTATGGAGATGGCATATTTTTACATCATAACTGTATCATATATGACATTTACTTATCTTTAAAGAAAAATAAGTTTCATATAAGATATATGACAACTCTGGCAGGTTACAGATTGAAAATAATGTAGTAAGATAATATAAATGCATATAAATTCAACGCACGATAATGCAGGATGTGGAATGGGGACAGGATGAGCATGGAAGAAACAGAACAAAAGCTATTTTCTGATGTGGAAAGGTTGCTGGCGTATGCACACAGTGGGCATGAATATATTATTGATGCCATATATGACGTATTCGGAAAAAGAATTTTACAGCATGGATATGCGGATGCCGGCTACATACTGAGGGCGGGAAAATATGGACTTAATAAAAATGTCTATTATACAAAATTGCCCGGTTCAAAAGTCCAAAAGCTGTTTGTAAAATCATGTATTCCTTCGGAGGACATGGAGGTTATGCTTGAGTATCTGGATACGGTGCTTGGACATGCTTCGGCACTTGATATTGAGGAGGAGAAGGCATTGATATTCTGGCTGTTCCTTCCATATCGTTTTGTCACAAAGACGTCGATTAAACGAAACTATCTCAGGATATTGCTCACAGGCTTCTTTAAAAACACAAGATATGTTGACCGTTATGATGCAGAGTTCGTGGTTGCTGATGAGATAGTGTACAATGCTCATTCTTGCCATGTTGAAATTATAAATTCGGTTGAGGAGTACGCACAATATACTTTTTCACTCAAAGAGGAAAGTTCGGATGAGACATTATTCTACCGAGGACATTCACTGCTTGACTATGCCCTTGTTCCCGGAATAAAGAGAAAGCAGAGTTGGTTCACGAATGAAAGTATAATGTATCAGGAGCTGCTTGTCAGATGTGCGCAGAATTTTACCCACTGTCAGACCCACTTGGAGTATCTGGTTGAAATGCAGCATTATGGTCTGCCAACGCGGCTGCTTGACATAACAGAGAATCCGCTGGTTGCACTTTATTTTGCATGTTGCAGCAATAGAGAGCACATAGGGGAGGTAATTGTGCTCACAACAGGGCAAGATCATGTGCGATATGCAAAGAGCGATACGGCAGCATTGCTTGCGGCGCTTCCGACGCTCAATTATCGTGAACAGGCACAGTTGTACCGATTATGTATGAATGGACTGCCTGAAGCGGAGGACGCAGAATATCAGGAGCTTGCCGGAAAGCTGGCAAGTGAAGTCAAATCAAGAAATCCTGCATTTGAACCGCGAATCAGGAAATCAGACATAACCGGACATGTATTTGTGACACCGATACGGAACAATCAGCGCATTATGAAGCAGGATGGTTCATTCATAATATGCGGTCTTACCGGCGAGGGCGGCGACAGCGACAATCTGGACAGCCTTCGCTGCAAAGATTCCGAGGGAAAGCAATTGGTTCTTGTGATTAATGACAAGGAGACAATATTAAAGGAACTGGACACACTCTCAATCAATAGAGCCACTCTTTTCCCTGAGATTGACGATGTAGCGGAGTATCTGAAGGGGAAGTATGGGGAGTGAATGATGGATAATCTTATATTATCCATCATTTTCTTTTCCCACCCTAAACCCCTTCCTCGGGTGCTTATTCCTCAATATATCTCTCTGCTTCCCCACCGCGACATGTGTATAAATCTGTGTGACGTTAATCGAGCTGTGTCCGAGCATTTCCTGAATGTAGCGGATGTCTACATCGGCTTCCAGAAGGCTGGTGGCGAAGGTATGACGGAACATGTGCGGGGTGATGTGCAGGTCAATGGCGGCGAGGGAGCAGTATTTGTTAATCATGCGGCGAACGGACTGGTCGGACAGGGGAGCGCCGGACTGATTCACAAAAAAATGTGCAGAGGAGGATATTTCGGTGGAAAAGCTGCGGCGGTATTCATCCAGAATGTGGATAACGTCATCGGATGCAAGCTGTATATAGCGCTCCTTGTCGCCTTTTCCGTATATGAGGATGGTTCCGTCGATGAGATTTACATTGTCATTTTTGAGATTGCATAGTTCGCTTATTCTTATGCCGGAGGAGAACAGCAGCTCAATTACGGCGGCATCGCGTAGTGCGTTTCGCCGCTGGTAGGCGGTGCCTGCTTCGGAGCGCCGGGTATAGATGGTGGATAGAAAGCTCTCAACTATGTGGAGTGGGATGGTTTTAGGGAGGATAACCGGTTCACGAAAACGAGTATGTATTTTTGAAAATGGGTTGCGGTCTATCAGGTCTTTGTATTCACAGTAGTGGAACAGAGCTTTAATAGAGGCAATTTTGCGCTTGGCGGTCTTTGGTTTGTATTCGACATGGAGCCTGCTTATATAGTTTTCGAGTGTTTCAGAGGTGATGTCGGTTATGACTTCGATCTGGGTGGAATCGGATATAAAATCTGAGAATTGGCGCAGGTCTATGCGATATGCCTTGAGGGTCTTTTCGTCTAAGCATTTTTGTGTGCGGCAGGAATCTAAATATTCGGTGATAAGTGTTGATATACTGTTCATGATATGTTTGTCTCCTTAAAGTTTTTGATTAACATAACATGAATGGTACGAAAAAACATTAAATTTATCAGAAAGTGTATTCTAACATATTCTTGCCATATATCGGAGGCAATGTTAATATTAAAGCATTGGCTTTGGGACAGGGACCAGACCCCTGTCCCAAAGGAAATATATTAGCAAGGAGAAGGCAATGAAGTACGATTATTTGGTGGTTGGAGCGGGATTATATGGAGCGGTGTTTGCGCATGAAGCGAATGCCAGAGGCAGGTCGGTTCTTGTCGTGGAGAGAAGACCGAATATTGCAGGAAATGTATATACGGAGAAGATAGAAGGAATCAATGTGCACAAGTATGGCGCACATATTTTTCACACAAATAACAGGAGAGTATGGGAGTATATTACCGGGTTTGCACAGTTCAACCGTTTTACCAACAGCCCGGTTGCCAATTACCATGGTGAGCTTTATTCGCTTCCGTTTAATATGTACACATTCAATAAGATGTGGGGTGTTGTGACTCCTGAGGAGGCGAAGGCTAAGATTGATGAGCAGCGTGGAGAGATTACGGGGGAACCTGCAAATCTTGAGGAGCAGGCAATATCCTTGGTCGGCCGTGACATATATGAGAAGCTGATAAAGGGTTATACTGAGAAACAGTGGGGGCGTGCCTGCAAGGAGCTGCCGGCCTTCATTATTAAGAGACTTCCTGTGCGCTTTACATTTGATAACAATTATTTTAATGCGCTATATCAGGGAATACCGGTGGGTGGTTATACGAAGCTGGTTGAGAACCTCTTAGATGGAGTAGAGGTAAGGCTTAACACGGATTATCTTGAAAATAAGGCAGAGCTTGATGCTGTTGCAGATAAGGTTATCTATACGGGGCAGATAGATGCTTATTTTAATTATAGTCTGGGACATCTTGAGTATCGCTCTGTGAGATTCGAGAATGAGCTTCTGGATATACCTAATTTTCAGGGAAATGCGGCAGTCAATTATACAGACAGGGAGACGCCGTGGACACGTATAATAGAACACAAGTGGTTTGAGTTCGGAAAGGATGAGAAGGGAAATGACCTGCCTAAGACCATAATAAGCCGTGAATATTCCTCAGAATGGAAGCCGGGGGATGAGCCGTATTATCCGGTAAACGATGCAAAAAATAACGAATTGTATGCACAGTACAGTAAGCTTGCGCAGGCGGAGTCTAAGGTGATATTTGGAGGAAGGCTTGGAGAGTACAAGTATTACGACATGGATGCAGTTATACTCTCTGCGCTGGATTTGTGCGATTCTTTATGGACGGCTTTTGAGTAGGCGGTCAGGGAGAGGATATTCTTCAAAATACTAATTGTTTATCTCCTGTAGATTTATAAAGTCACTATAATATGATGTTGGGGTCAAAACATGCCAACTTAATTTACGAGTGTATAACGT
>ERZ1106943.1019-NODE-1019-length-31730-cov-6.060047_pt1 | contig 31730 bp, 29 predicted proteins | sample MGYA00403671_ERZ1106943 | MGnify/ENA primary metagenome ERZ1106943 (study PRJEB35170, sample SAMEA104062427) | human gut metagenome | biome: human gut; feature: human-associated habitat; material: faeces | place: Denmark | collected 2012-06-14 ...
GGCTCGAACTCGCTACCTCCACCTTGGCAAGGTGGCGCTCTACCAGATGAGCTACATCCGCAAATGGCGACGTGGTTGGGAGTGTTCCCACCCTGTCGTCACTGGATTGTTTCTTGACGACGTGTTAAATTATACCATGCACGTCGTAAAAGTCAATACTTTTTTGAAAAAATTTTACATTATTCTCAAATCCCATCAGACGAAGCAACTTTTAAATTTTGCTTATTTTCATCATATTAAAATGAAAACTCCCTTATAGCATCTGATGGCTGACTAAGTCCTGTAACGACCAAGAAAGAGGCCTCACAAGTCTGTCGGTTCTCGCCCTGCTTCGGTGTGATAATTATCTGGTCATTCTCAGATTAACCTCCTTACTTAATTACAAAGTTACTGAAAATTTGTGATATATGACGTAACTTGCTGGATTTTAGTGCGTCTATGTAACGTAATTGTACTTAATTCGTACTGATTGAGAAAGTTGCCGCAAACGGAGGAAATTGAGTTTTTGATTTTTAACATCTGTTTTTGATTTTTAATTGCCTCTTTTTGCAGATCATAAACCGCTGAATTTTCCTTCATAAGGTCAACGGTAAAATTCAGAATATCCATAATCTGACTGCCTGTAAGCTCTTTTTCTATAAGCACATTTCCGTACGGTGAAATTGAAATTAAATCTGAATATGTAATATTGCCCTTGCGTATACCGGAGCGAATACCGCCTGCGTTTTCCATAGCTACATCAGCACCTGTGTAATCAAGGTAAGCGGCTGTAACAATTCTGCCTATTTTCTGTTCGCTTGTGCGTATTTCTTCCCAGCTGTAAGGATAATCGTTTTTGCTTTCGCCGATTACCTCGTTAAGCACACTTTCCTCACGCTTTTCAATGGCAGAGATTTTTTCTGCAATGTCGGCGTCCGACATATCCTGAGTTTCGGCAGAGGTATATACTTTTTCAGACGCTTGTGTAACGCCAAGCTCTTTGTCATATGTAAGGGTAAGCACACCTACATCGTAAAAATAATAGCCTGCCTCTACAACTCTAACACTCTTGCCGTCTTTGTTTGTGTAATCCTTATCAATGAGAATATGCTGATGTCCTGCTATAACGGCATCAATTCCCGAAGTGTTGGCTACAAAATCATCAAGATTATTGTTATGGGTGATTGCAAGAACTATGTCGCAGTTTTCGTCATTGCGCAGCTTTTGTGCAACCTCATTTGCTTTGTCGGTATCTTCTGTGAAACGCACATTTTCCACATTCTTAGATGCGGTCGATGTATAAAAACTTTCGTCTGTAACACCGAGCACACCTACCTTTAGCTCTGTGCCGTCATCGGCAGTAACGGTCTTTACAAAGTAGGTGTTGTCAAAGAAACTGTCGCCGTTGTCATCTACAACATTTGCGGCTAAAACCTTAAATGTGCTGTTTTCGTCAAGCTCCTTTACTCGGTCTGCGCCGTATGACCAATCGTGGTTGCCCGGGGTCATAGCGTCATAGCCAAGGTCGTCCATCAGCTCAGCTATACTTTTGCCGTTCTCAACCGTTGCAAAGGACTGGCCATGAAATGTGTCGCCTGCATCGAGCAATAGATCTGCATTTTCTTTGCTGACAATCGTTTTGAGCGAGTCAAATCCGATTTGTCCGTTTGAGGTCGATTTGTAATAACCGTGAATATCATTTGTGTGAACAATATGAATTTCGGTTTTCGTTTCTTCTGCGGATACGCTGTAAACGGAAATGCCCGACAATACAGCTGCTGTAAGAAATATACAGCATACCTTTTTGTTTTTTGCTTTTTTCATATTATCTCCTTCCGAACACTGCATTAGATATAATATTGTTTTGCATATTAATTGATTATATTTTACCATATTGTAAAATGATTTCAATAGCTTGCAAAACAATTATTTATATATTTGATTGCAAAAACCGCCCAGCCTAAAGTATAAGGCTGAGCGGTAAGTTTTGAAAATTATTTAAACAAGATTATAAAAATTATAAAATAAAGCCAATCTTTTTCATAACTTTATTCATTGTACGACTGCTGATTTTAAGTGCAATTTCATCCGCTTTACGGTAGCAATCTTCAAGGTAAGTCTTATCCTTGATATATGACTCATAACGTTCACGAATAGGACGGAGTTCTTCTACAACTGCCTCGCCGACAGCTGTCTTAAAGTCGCCGTATCCCTTGCCCTCAAAGTCGTGCTCAATCTGCTCAAAGCTAAGACCTGTGATTGTGCTGTAAATACCCATAAGGTTATTGATTCCGTCTTTGCCCTCGCCGTAGTGAACATGAGCCTCGCTGTCAGTAATCGCACGCTTGAATTTGCGCATAATTGCCTCAGGTGAGTCGAGAAGATGTACGCAGCCGTTTACATTTTCGTCCGATTTACTCATCTTCTTGGTTGGGTCCTGCAAGCTCATTACTCTTGCGCCGTTCTTTGGAATAAATCCTTCGGGAATTTTGAAAACATTGCCGTAAAGACCGTTAAAACGGGTTGCAATATCTCTTGTAATCTCAATGTGCTGCTGCTGGTCTGCGCCTACGGGCACTTTATCTGCCTGATAAAGCAAAATGTCGCCTGCCATAAGTGACGGATATGTAAACAAGCCTGCATTTATGTTGTCTGCGTGCTTTGCCGACTTGTCCTTAAACTGTGTCATTCTCGAAAGCTCACCGAACTGTGTGTAGCAGTCGAGCACCCATGCCATTTCTGCGTGTGTGTGCACATGGCTCTGAATGAAGAAAAGGCTCTTTTCTGCATCAATTCCGCAAGCAAGAATTGATGCGTATGCGTCGAGAATATTTTTTCTCATTTGAGCCGGCTCTTGTCTTACCGTAATGGTGTGTAAATCGGCAAGAGCGTAAATGCAGTTGTACTCGTCCTGCATAGTAACCCAATTGCGGATAGCACCAAGATAGTTGCCAAGTGTTATTGTGCCGCTCGGTTGAATGGCACTGAATGCGATTTGTTTCTTTTCGTTTTCCATAAATATTCTCCTTTATTTCAGCTTGCTGTTTGCCAGCTCGCCGAGTATCTTAATGCCTTTTTCAAGCTGTTCGTCGGTCGGTGTTGAAAAGTTGATTCTGAAGCTGTTGCACTTTTCGTTTTCGTCTGTAAGAAATGCATTGCCCGGTACTACGCATACCTTTTTGAGCACGGCTTCTTTGCAGAAGGACGGCATATCAATGCTTTCGGGCAGGTCGCACCAAATGAAAAGTCCGCCGTCAATTTTATGATAAGTAATTGCGGGACTTGCGTATTTGTCGAGCAAATCCATACAGAATTGTGCTTTTTTAGTGTATAGCTTGCGTAATTTTTCAAGATGTGCGTTGAAGTCATATTTTGTAATAAACTCATCGCAAACATACTGCGACCATATATTGGTGTGAACATCACTGCCTTGCTTGCATACCACGAGTTTTTGGAAAATCTGCTTTGGCGCAATGCAGTAAGCAACACGCATACCCGGTGAAATTACCTTTGAAAACGAACCGCAGTAAATTACGATTTCGTCCTCGTCAAAGCTCTTGATGTTTGGGATAAATTCGCCGCTGTATCTTAAATCTCCGTAAGGGTTGTCCTCAAGAATAAGAATGCCGTACTTTTTTGCAAGCTCATAAACAGCCTTGCGTTTTTCAAGGCTCATTGTAACGCCCGACGGATTCTGAAAATTTGGTATTGTATAAATAAATTTTGCGTTTTTGTTGTCTTTAAGCGCCTGCTCAAGGGCGGTAATGCTCATTCCGTCAGGCTCAACGGGAACGCCGACAAGTTTTGCGTTGTAACTTCTGAATGTGTTGAGCGAACCGATAAAAGACGGCGCTTCGCAAATAACAACATCACCCTCGTTTACAAGAGCCTTTGAGCATAAATCCATAACCTGCTGTGCACCTGTGGTGATTAAAATATCGTCACCCTCTCTGCCGATGTTATGTTCTTTTTTCATATATTCGGTAAGGTGTCGGCGCAGGGGAGTGTAGCCCTCGCTTACGCTGTACTGTAATACGGAAATAGGATTTTCGGCAAGAACTTTTGCGGAAATCTCTGCTATTTCCTTTGCGGGAAAGGCATCGGGGGAAGGGTTGCCCGCAGAAAGTGATACAACCTCGGGGTCTGCCGCATATTTAAAAATTTCTCTGATTGCACTTGGCTTAAGGTTAGAAACCCTGTCGGAAAATGTATATTCCATTTAAAAAATCTCCTTTTTGCATTTTTAACTGATAAAGTCAAAAAGCAATATATTTTATTGTAACACGATAGGCAAAAATATTCAAGCTACCGAGAGGGAAAAGCTACAATTTATGCCGTAATTTTTTGAAAATTATACTAAAAATACAAACAAATAATCTGCAATTTCAGTCTGTTGTAAAAATAATTAAAGAAAGTTCCGACATAATTAATGAAAATGCGGCTTAATTCTAATATCGAAAAATAAATTATTGCAATTATGTTACTATGTATATGAAATTGATTACTTATATTAAGGTTAATCAGGAGGATAATGGAATGGACAGTTCAGAAATCAAGCAGCTCCAAATCCTTGCAACAAAGGCAAGAATGGGAGCAATTCTCGGCACTTTTTGTGCTAAGTCGGGACATCCGGGCGGTAGCCTTTCGGCAGCAGATATTTTCACATATCTCTACTTTAAGGAAATGAATGTTGACCCTAAGAATCCTAAGTGGGAGGACAGAGATCGTTTTGTTCTTTCAAAGGGTCACTGTTGCCCAAGCCTTTATGCGGTTCTTGCACTTAAGGGCTATTTTGAGTGGGACGAGCTTACAAAGCTCCGTCATGTAGGCGCAATGCTTCAGGGTCACCCCGATATGAAGGGTACACCCGGTATTGATATGAGCACAGGCTCACTCGGACAGGGTATTTCAGCAGCCTGCGGTATGGCACTTTCTGCAAAAATCAGCAACAAGAGCTACCGTGTATATTCTGTACTCGGTGACGGCGAGGTTGAAGAAGGTCAGGTATGGGAGGCTGCTATGTTTGCCGCTCACAATAAGCTTGACAATCTTGTGATTTTCGTTGACCAGAACGGTTTACAGATTGACGGTACAGTTGACGAAGTTGCAGGCATTGAGCCGCTTGACAAAAAGTTTGAGAGCTTTGGTTTTGAAGTGTTTAAGATAGACGGTCATGACTTCAATCAGATTGAGGACGCACTTAACAAGGCAAGAGAAGTTAAGGGCAAGCCTGTTGCTATCCTTGCAAAGACAGTAAAGGGCAAGGGCGTTTCATTTATGGAAAATCAGGTTGGCTGGCATGGTACAGCTCCTAACAAAGAGCAGTACGAGCAGGCAACAGCCGAGCTTCAGGCTGAAATTGACAGATTGGAGGGCAACTGCTAATGGCTGAATCAAAGAAAATTGCTACTCGTGAGAGCTTTGGTATGGCACTTTGCGAGCTTGCTAAGACTAACAAGGACATCGTTGTATTTGACGCTGACCTTGCAGCGGCAACAAAGACAAGTATTTTTAAAAAGGAATTTCCTGAGAGATTTTTCGACTGCGGTATTGCTGAGGGCAATATGGTAGGTGTTGCAGCAGGTCTTGCAGCAGCAGGCAAAATTCCGGTAGCGGCATCTTTTGCAATGTTTGCAACAGGCAGAGCATTTGAGCAGATCAGAAACTCGGTTGCTTATCCGCACCTTAATGTTAAGATTGCAGGCAGCCACGCAGGTATTTCTACAGGTGAAGACGGTGCAACTCACCAGTGCCTTGAGGATATCGGTATTATGCGTACAATTCCGGGTATGGTAGTTATCAACCCTGCCGACCACTACGAGATGATGGCTGCAACAAAGGCAGCTATCGAGTATGACGGTCCTGTATATATCCGTCTTGGCAGACTTGCTATTGAGAGCTTTAACGACCCTGAAACTTATACATTTGAACTTGGCAAGGGTATTACACTCCTTGACGGTGACGATGTGGCAGTTATTGCAACAGGTCTTTGTGTAAATGAGGCTCTTAAGGCTTGTAAGCAGCTTAAGGAAGAGGGCATTAACGCTCGCCTTATTAATATTCACACAATCAAGCCTATCGACAGAGAAATCATCGTTAAGGCTGCAAAAGAAACAGGCAGAATTATCACTATTGAAGAGCATAATGTAATCGGTGGTCTTGGCGACGCTGTATGTTCTGTAGTAAGTGAGGAATATCCTGTTAAGGTAACAAAGGTTGGCGTAAACGATTGCTTTGGTTACAGCGGCCCTGCTCTTGAGCTTCTCGATAAGTTTGAGCTTACCGCTCCACACCTTGCAAAGAAAATCAAGGCAGCGGCTCAGGATAAGTAATTTAAAATCAAATAGATTTGTATTTACCGCTCGACAAAAATTGTCGGGCGGTTTTTTATTGTGAAATGTTGTGTTAATAGTAAGAAGTGTGGTTTAGCGCACAAAGTTTAGTTTAATGAATTCAAAATTTAGGTCAACCCTTTTTAAAGGGTTACGGGTTTGGAAAAATTTGAAATTATAAAAGCAAAGTACTGTTTATTGGACACCTTAGTTGTTATACTTTAGATAAGGATAGAGAATATAAAACTATTCTTATAATACTATAAAGGAGATATGACTATGGGAAAACTTACTATTGAAGGCAATGCAAAGCGAGTATGTCATTGCAATGTGATGAAAATTACTGTTGATTTTAGAACTCGCGAAACTTCAACGACAGAGGCACTCGAAAAGGTGATGAACCAATGTGAGGAGTTCCTTTCTGTACTCGATGAGAACGGCGTTGATATTGAGAATATAGTTTTGGGCGATACTTCGGTTGATGCGAGGTATTATGATGAGGGCGAAAAAAATTTTTATGCTAGCAGAGAAATAAACATTTACTTAGCATTTGATATGAAATTTTTAAATTTTATTATGTCATTTATAAAGAACAAGAATTTTAATGCAGATGTAGATTGTGATTATGGCATTTCAAATATAAATGTAATACATAAAGAACTTTTAAAAGAGGCGGTGCTTGATTCAAAGACGAATGCAGAGGCAATCGCAGAGTCTGTTGGAGAAAAAATTACAGGAATAGATACCATAAAAGGTCCGAATAGAGATGATGAAGAAGAAATTCACATGCTTGCCGAGGGAGTACATAAGATTAGTGCAGGTCCATCGTATAAATTATCAGACAAATTAAAGTCACCTGTTAGTACGGAAGAGGAAAAGGTGACGGTTACTTGGATTGTTGAGTAATTTAAAATACAATAAAGATATAAAAGCCTGACACTGCGTGATTTGTGGTGTCAGGCTTATTCTTACTGCTTTAAAGCCTAAATAAAAATGTGGGAAATGCAGAAAATAGACAGAATTTTCCATTTTATACAATAGTAGAATTTCGGTTTTGACAAAAACGCACATTTAAAAAATAAGCTGTTTTATTATAAAAACAGTGCTTAATTAACAAACGACAAGCAGTAGTAATATTACCATAAAAATTACTTTATATATACAAATAAATGTATTTATTACGGCAGATTACACAAAGAAACGAGCAATTACTTGTGCAAGCATACGAATGTTTAAAAAGCAGAAAATAATGTTTGAAATCCACAAAAAAGATGTTGCATTATATAGGTGTCAAATAAATAACCGCTTTGAGGCGAAATAAAAAAAGGAGACTTAAATATGCATGCTTTAAAAAGATTCGGGACAGGATGTTGTAGTATTCGGTACAGACCCGCTTGGTTTGTTCTCAGTACAGGTTGCAAAACTTATGGGCGCTGTAAACATAGTAATGGTTGGTCTTGAGGACGACACAAAGGTAAGATTTGGCGTAGCTAAAGAGCTTGGCGCTACACATTGTGTAAATGGTTCAAGAGAAGATGTAGTTGCAAGATGCACAGAGATTTGCGGCAGGGATAACCTCGGACTTGTTATTGAGTGCTCAGGCGCAAACATCGCATTAAAGCAGGCTCTTGAAATGACAAGACCAAACGCAGAAATCGTAAGAGTCGGTATGGGCTTTAAACCACTTGAGTTCTCAATCAACGATGTTACTTTTTGGAACAAGAGCATTATTGGTCATATGGCTTATGACTCAACTTCTTGGAGAAACTGCATCAGACTTCTTCAGTCAGGTCAGATTAAGGTTGAACCAATGATTACTCACAGACTCGGTCTTTCACAGTGGAGAGAGGGCTTTGACGCAATGGCTAAGAAAGAGGATATCAAGGTTATCTTCACATATGATTATGACGATTAATTAATAATGTATTAAATGCATTTTGGAGGATTTTCAATGAGAAAGCTAATGATTGCCCCATCGGTAGGTTGTTGTGATTTATTTCACATAGAAGAACAGGTTAAGCTGATTAATGAAAAATCTGATTATCTTGATTATCTTAACAAGCATATCAAGAATTTAAAGCCTATGGACGCTCACCTCATGGTAAAGCATCCGCAACAGTACCTTGAAACCTTTGCAAAAGCAGGTGCTGCTTACATTACTCCTCATACAGACTGCATTGAGGGCGATGCTTTTGTAACAATACATAAAATCAAAAAGCTCGGTTGTAAAGCCGGCATAGCTTTAAGCCCATCGGTTCCGCTTTCTACTATTGAATATTATCTTCTGTTAATCGATAAAGTTACAATTATGATTGTTGATCCCGGCATCTCAGGACAGCCTGTTGATTTACAGATGTTTGTAAAAATCAATCAGCTGGCTAAACTCAGAAGAGAAAGAGGTTTGAAGTTCATAATTGAGGCAGACGGTTCAATGAATAGCGGCTTGTATCGTCCACTCTATGAAGCAGGTGCAGACCTCGTGGTATTAGGACCTCCGGCATTGTGGAACAAGGATGCGGACTTTAAAAAAGCTTGGCCCATTATGGAGACAGATCTTGAGCGAGAGCTTGACGGTGCCGAGAGAAAAATCAAATTGTAAAATAAAACAAAGTGAATAAAAGGAGAAAAAATTATGGCTAGCAAATCCAATGTCAACATTGGCGCAAGACTTGACCGCTTGCCTCAATCAAAATGGCATATCAAAATGTGGCTCGTTACAGCATTTGCACTTTTGGTATGTTGGTCAAACGGTATCGGCGGTGCCGTTCAGAACATTCTTTTAAACGAAATCCACTGGCTTGAGCCGGGTACAGCCCTCCTTGCAATGTGGGGCACAACTTACACAGCAGGACAGCTCTTTGGTGCGTTAATCGGCGGTCCTATCGGCGACAAAATCGGTCGTAAAAAGAGTATTCTTCTTTACGAAGTTATCCACATCATCGCTATGATTGGCGGTGCATTATCACCAAATGTTTATGTTCTTTATGTATTCAGACTTTTACAGGGTCTTGCACTCGGTGCATTGCTCGTAGTTCTTTTTGCAGGCTTTACAGAGTATGTTCCTGGTAAAAACCGTGGTACATGGTCAAGCCGTACATCATTCATCGGCAACTGGGCTCACCCGATTTGCAACGGTATCGCACTTCTCATTGGTCTTACAGGTGTAAGCATGGCTATGAACTGGAGAATCCAGTTTATGATTCCTTCAATCCTTTCAATCATCGCTTGCGTATTCATCGTTAAGAAGTTCCCTGAGTCACCAAGATGGCTTGAGTCACAGGGCAGATACGAAGAAGCAGATGCTATCATGACAAGCATTGAAAAAGAAATTGAAAAGTCAACAGGCAAAAAACTTCCTCCAATCGAAGTTAAAGAAGCTAAGCCTGTTAAGAAGCTCCCTTACAGAGCACTCTTCAAAGGCAAACTCTTAAAGCGTACAATCGTTGGTTCACTCGTTCTTATCGGTATGAACACAATCCAGTATACACTTATGAACTGGATGCCATCAATGCTCAAAGGTATGGGCTTTGATACTTCACAGTCACAGTTTATGACAATGTTCGGTTTATTCGGCGCTCCATTCGGTATCTTTATCCCATCTCTCATTATGGATAAAATTTCTCGCAGAGTTATGGGTGTTATCCTTCTCCTCGGCATGGCAGGTCTTGGCGTTGCAACAGGTTTGCTCGCTCCGCAGCTCGGTATGTTTGGTCTTATCGTAATGACCTTCTTGCTTAACACAGTTATTTATATGTATGTTTGCTACGCATCTGCAGTTTATGTGCCTGAAATGTGGCCTACATCAGCTAAACTTTCACGTTCTGGATTCAGTAACGCAATGGGTCGTGTAAGTAACATCTTCTTCCCGTTCCTCGTTACAAATGTAGCAGCATCTTCATTAGGCTCAGGCGGTGTATTCATTCTTATTTCAATCGTTGCAGTTATCATCGCTGTTGCTATCATCTTCCTCGGTGTAGAAACAAGAGGCGAATCTGTTTAAGACATCGGTGCGGTAGATTAATTTACAAATAAGTTCATTGGCATATTATTTACTCGTATGACACCGATTAATTTCGGGTGTCAAGCAAAACCAAATAGGGGGTTCTCTTTATGAAAAATTCAGAAGCAATTTTAGTTACACCTAAGCAGTTTGAAATTCAGGAGTGCGCAGTTCCTGAACCAAAAGATAATGAAATTTTAATGAAAGTTGAATATGTTGGTATGTGCGGCTCAGACATTCACGGTTTTGAGTTTGGCCCGTTCATTCCACCTAAGGATCCAAATCAGAAAATCGGTCTTGGTCATGAGGTAGCAGGCGAGGTTGTTAAGGTTGGCGCAAATGTAACCAAATTTAAGGTTGGCAACAAAGTTCTTATCGAACCCGGTGTACCTGATGATTCATGTGAATATTGCCGTACAGGCAGATATAATATTTGTCCCAATGTAGATTTTATGGCTACACAGCCTAACTACAAGGGTGCACTCACACAGTATATGACTCATCCTGAGGAGTGGACATATCACATTCCTGAGGGTATGACAACAATGGAGGCAGCACTTGCTTGGATTCTTGCACAGGGCGACTTCATTAACCTTCTTAGCGGTTCAACAACCGTTGACCAGATTGCTGAAAATGTTAAGTCAGCAGAGCTTGAGCTTGAGGCATCAGATGTTGCTATGATGCGTGAAATGGTTGAGGCAATCGACAAGGATTAATTATCTAACAAGTTTTTTCAATATATTTCGTATATTTGTTTATGTGCTCTTTTTTAGTCAGCTGTCTGCGGTAAAAGCTCAGCCGCAGACAGCAACTAACCCTCAAAAACATATTTCTCTAAATGTTAAAATTTTGTATTTATTTACATAAAGTCTTTACTTATTAGATAATAATTGTTAAAATATAATATAGTTAATTGATGAGAGATATTGTTGTTTTAGGAGAAATGTACTGATGGAAAAAAGAATTGATAAGATAAAAAAAGAAATAGAGCTTTCGGGCGAGGTCTTTGTAACTGACCTCAGCAGGAAATATGATGTTACGGAGGAAACAATCCGCCGTGACCTTGAAAAGCTCAAGAACGAAGGACTTATTACAAGAACCTTTGGCGGTGCGGTGCTCAACACAGTAAGCCAAAAGGATCATATTCATTTCTTTAAAAGGCGTTCTATTAATAACGAAGAAAAGAAAAAAATCGCCGAAATTGTATGCGGCAGACTTTCTGATGTAAATACAATTATGGCAGACAACAGCACCACTGTAATGGAGGTGGTAAAGCTGATTAAGAGCAACAGCGATATTACCGCTATCAGCTTTTCTACTCAGATTTTGCAGGAGCTTGAAGGTGCAAAAATGAGGGTTATTTCTACCGGCGGTACATATGACGAAAACTCGCTTTCGTTTCAGGGTACACTCGCAAAAGAAAATATTGCAAGATATAATGTAGATGTTGCTTTGCTCGCCTGCAAGGCACTCGATATAGAAAAAGGTATTATGGACTCCACAGAGGGAGAGGCAGTGCTGAAGTCGGAAATGGCAAAGAGAGCCTCAAAGGTAATTCTTCTTGCGGACCATACAAAATTTAATCAGACAGCTTTTGTTAATTTTCTTACATGGGGCGATGTTGACTGCATTGTTACCGATAAAAAGCCTGACGATAGGTGGCTTGACTTTTGTGCAGGCAACAATATTGAGCTTTTGTATGAATAAAAAATCAGCTGTCGGCGTTAATATTAATTTGAAAATAAGCCATAGTGCTTTATATATTTTTTAAATTATTTTTGACAATTTAATATTTTTCAGTTTGTTTTTGATTATTGGTTATTATTGGTGGAAAAACTGCATATGTGGGGCTTTTAATATGCATCACACCTTGTTATAGCGTTTAGTGGTTAAAAAGGAGATATAGAAATGAAATCACAAAAGCAAAATCTTCAATAGTCAAGAAAATGATGATTGCTGTTGCTGCCTGATTTGGTGTTGGTATTATCTGTCTTTTAATTAAGGCACAGCTTGTCGGTACGGATGCCGAGGGTGTATGGAAAGTAGTTGACGATAGGACTCTTTTATATTATAGGACAGCTTTTTATGCGTGGACTTCAGATGATGATAGTTCCTCTTGTACTCTGTTCACTCAGTCTTGCTCTTTGCAGTCTTGCAGACCCTAAAAAGCTTGGCTGCTCAAAGGATATTACAAGTTTTGTATTGCCAACAGGTATGACCGTTAATATGAACGGTACAACAGCAAATGATAGCAATTACATTTATTGCTGCCGCAGCAGGTGTGGAGATTACACCTGTAACATTAATGCTTACAGCTTTCTTGTCAATCTGTACCGCAATCGGCACACCGGCTATTCCGGTAGCCGGAACAACAATGGTTTATGTTGTAATGATGGGACTTGGTTTAAATTCAGAGCTTTGTATGATCGGATATTCTTTGATACTTGCTATGAACTACCTCCCGGGTATGGCAGTTATTACTCTTAATGTAATCGGCGATGCCGCAACAAATGTTATAGCTTGCAGCAAAGAGGGCAAACTTGATAAAGAAGTTTACAACAAAAAATAAGGCTTTTCTTGCCCCTTAAGAAAGCAGCTTTGACTCCCGCCATTTTGGCGGGAGTTTTTTGTAAAGGTTCTTTATCACAAGTTGGAGTAATTTATGGTTTATCGCACAACTTTAGCTAAATAATTTAAAATTTCAAGCCTTTGTAAATTAAAGGTAAAGTTTAATAGAAATTTCCGTAAAAATTCATGGTTTTGTGTAAGTTTATTTTTAATAAATAAGTGTAAATATTTGACATAAAAACAGCTTGCAAATACTGTACTTTTTCGGCATTTTTAATTCTTGACAAATCTGTAAATCGGTACTATTATATGTACGAAAAACAGAAAATATATAGAAAAAGGAATGAAAAACAAGCAAATCAAAAATTTTGATGTTGTTTTTGATAAAAGAGTAGGAAAGGTAGTATATGTTTTCAAACAAATATATTTTCAGACTTATTGTTCCTCTTATCTTTGAACAGCTCCTTGCGGTTAGCGTGGGAATGGTTGACACATTTATGGTATCAACAGTCGGACAAGTTGCGGTTTCGGGTGTTGCACTTGTTGATAATATAAATAGGTTAATAATTCAGGTGATGGCGGCTTTTGCCACAGGCGGACTTGTAATTGCAAGTCAGTATTGCGGCTGCAAGGAAACCGAAAGGGCAAAGCAGACCTGCGCTCAGCTTGAAACGCTTATGATGATTTTCTCGCTTGCGGCAACAATCTTTTTCTGCATATTCACAAACCCAATGCTCTCGCTTATTTTCGGTTCAATCGAGCAGGATGTAATGGATGCGGCGTGTATTTACCTGTTCTTTACGGCGCTTTCGTATCCGTTTTTAGGTATGTATAATGCCGGTGCGGCAATTTTCAGAAGTACAGGCAACAGCAAAATCAGTATGCAGATCAGCATATTGATGAATATAATTAATATCAGCCTTAATGCTGTGTTTGTTTATTGCTGCGGACTCGGTGTTGCCGGTGTTGCGCTTGCCACATTAATAAGCAGAGTAGCCGCAGGATTTATTATGAGTGGATTTATTTTTTCAAAAAAGAATCCTATGGAAGTCAGAGAAATCAGAAAGTTTATTCCAAAAAAGAGTTATGTAGTCAGAATTTTAAAAATCGGTATACCGAGCGGCATTGAAAACGGAATGTTCCAGATTGGTAAAATCGTTGTTGTGGGAATGGTTGCTACACTCGGCACTGACGCAATCGCCGCAAATTCAATAGCGTTTCAGATTATCGACTTCCCAAATATTCCCGGTACTTCAATCGGACTTGCAATGGTTACAATAATCGGACAGTGCGTTGGCGCTAAGGATATGGACGCCGCAAAGTTCTACACCAAAAAACTTATGATAATGACTTACATTGGCGACTGGGCATGCAAATGGCTTTTGTTTGCGTTTGCTCCTCTGTTTGTAAATATATTTTCACTTTCGCCTTCGGCAAGCGATACGGCGGTATTTGTACTCAGATGCTTCAGCATCGCCTCGCTTGTAGGCTGGCCGCTCAGCTTTGCTTTGCCAAATGCACTCAGAGCCGCCGGCGATGTAAACTTCTCCCTCGGAGTAAGTATGATTTCAATGTGGATATTCAGAATTGTATGCAGCTATATCCTTGTTATGATGCTTGGTATGGGCGTCTTGGGAGTATGGATAGGAATGTTCGTTGATTGGTACGCAAGAGCAGTGGCATACCTCGCAAGATACCTCTCAGGCAGATGGAAAAAGCATAGAATGGTTTAATACAAAAAATTTAGTTTAATAAATTTAAAGTTGGGTCAGCCTTTGAAAAGGTTGACCTGATTTTTATATTCGGGACGGATGGTATTGCTTTTGTTTTATTTTTGCCCACCAAAATTACGCTAAACAATAATTCACACTGACTTTTGATAAAGAACCGAAAAACATTGACTTTTTTGCTGTTATTATGTAAAATAAAAAGTAGCGTATATATAAAACTCATTAAGCTAAAGGCATAGATATATAGATAAAGTGTCGTGTAAAGAGGATTGGAGAGAGGAAAATGCAGCTTTCAGGTGCAGAAATTATTTGTGAATGTTTGTTAGAGCAAGGAGTTGATACCGTTTTCGGCTATCCGGGTGGTGCGGCTCTCAATACATATGACGCTCTTTATAAGTACAGCGACAAGATCAAGCATGTTCTTACCGCTCACGAGCAGGGAGCATCTCACGCAGCAGACGGTTACGCAAGAGCTACCGGCAAAACAGGCGTTGTTATTACAACCTCAGGCCCGGGTGCTACAAATATAGTTACAGGTATTGCTACCGCTAATATCGACAGTATTCCTGTTGTTGCCATTACAGGCAATGTTACCACAGACCAGCTCGGCAGAGATAGCTTTCAGGAAGTTGATATTGTAAATATCGTAAAGCCTATTACAAAGGCAAGTTTTATTGTAGAAAAGGTTGATGACCTCGCCCCAACTCTCCGCAAGGCTTTTGAAATTGCTCAGTCGGGCAGAAAAGGCCCTGTTCTTGTAGATGTTCCAAAGGATGTTACAGCTAACAAGACAGAGTTTGAGGCTGTAAAGCCACAGGAAATTCCAAGAGTAAGCATAAAGAATCCTGAAACAATCAAAAAGGTTCAGGATATGATAAGAAAATCAAAGCAGCCTATTATTTATGCAGGCGGCGGTATTATCAGCGCAAACGCAACCGAGGTTTTCAAAAAGTTTGCCGAGCTTACAGACATTCCTGTTTGCTGCTCACTTATGGGACTTGGCTGTATTCCTGCCGACCATCCGCTTTGTATGGGCAATATAGGTATGCACGGCGGATATGAAACAGGTATGGCTACCGATAAATGCGACCTTATTATTACTTGCGGCGCAAGATTTTCTGACCGAGTAGCAGGCGACAGAGATAAGTTTGGCGCTCAGGCTGAAATTGTGCAGCTTGAAATTGACGAAAAAGAAATTAATAAAAATGTTAAGGTTAGCGAGTATGTGCTCGGCGACCTTGAATATATACTTGAGGCACTCTGCGACGGTATGGAACAGCAGAATCACGCAGAATGGCTTGAAACTCTCGGCGAATGGAAACATTATCTTGATAATAAAATTCCTGCCGACGACAAGTATCCGCAGCCGAAAGAAATTCTCGGCGCACTCAATGAAATAAAGAGTGACGATGACATTGTTGCTACCGATGTAGGTCAGCATCAGATGTGGGTTGCGCAGTTCAATAAAGCACAGACACCACGCACACTCCTTACTTCGGGCGGTCTTGGCACAATGGGATTTGGTATGGGTGCAGCAATCGGCGCTCAGATGGCTTACCCTGACAAGAGAGTAGTTCTCGTTACAGGTGACGGCAGTTTCCATATGAACTTAAACGAGCTTGTTACAATGAAATCTTACGATTTGCCTGTTGTAATTCTCGTTATGAACAATACTGTGCTCGGTATGGTTCGCCAGTGGCAGAAATTGTTTTACGGCAACCGTTTTTCTCAGACCGATCCTCATCGTGCAACTGATTTTGTTGCCCTTGCAAATGCGTTCGGCATTGACGGAATGAGAATTAACACAAAAGAGGATATTAAGCCTGTACTTGAAAAGGCATTTGCGCTCAATAAGCCTGTTCTTGTTGATTGCAGAATCAGCCCCGATCAGAATGTACTTCCAATGATTCCTCCGGGAAAGACAGTAAACGAAATAATCACTGAGATGTAATTTTTACTCCCGACTTTAACAGTAGTTACGGTCGGGAGTTTTTAACATTTTATTATGCTGATGTTGAAAAATTGGGTTCTTTATCAAAAAGTTGGGTAAATTGCGGCTTAACACACAAAGTTTAGTTTTATAAATTTTAACTTCGGGACGGAAAGTTTAGGCTTTTTGTTACTTTTTGCCCGACCGAAAGTGTGCTAAACCATTATTAATATTACTCCAACATAGAATAGAACTAAAAATAAATGCGAGAGGTACACTATGAAAATTGCTTACCACGAATTTTACAGGGATTTTAAATGTATTGCAAATAAATGTCCCGACAGCTGCTGCAAGGAATGGGATGTTGTGGTTGATGATGACAGCTATTTAAAGTATAAAAACGCCGAGGGCAAAATCGGCGAAAAACTGAGAAATGTTATGACGATAGATTCAGATGGCGACAGGATTTTTACCCTTGACAATAGCCGTTGTCCATTTTGGAATAAGAATATGTTGTGCGATATTTATATAAACCTCGGCGAAAACTCGCTTTGTGAAACCTGCAAAAGATTTCCGAGAATTATTCTTGACTACTCGAAATTTCAAGAAAAAATACTTTCGCTCGCTTGTCCCGAAGCACTCCGACTTATGCTGAAAAAGGGCGCAATGCAAAAGTTGATTGTTACACAAGATGAAAAAATCGCTGAGCCTTGCGACTATGATACTGAGGTAATGGATTTGCTGTATAGCGCAAGGGAGAAGATTTTTTCTGTACTTGGCAATGACAACAACGGCATTTTTGATTGCCTGGATATGATATATAAAATCTGCATTGAGGTGCAGTCTGCGCTTGACGGAGTGGAGTATGAGGCTGAAACAGAGTTTGACGAAAACGGCTTTATTGCTGACTACAAGCAGACAATAGACTTGCTTTTGCAGCTTGATATTATGACAGACGAGTGGAAAGCCTTGCTTGAAAGGGCAGAAAAATATAAAGCAGACAGCAAAGATATTTTGCGTTTTAGTGAGTATATAGGCGAATATGATTACGAATACAAAAATCTAATGTATTATTATGTTTACCGATATTTTCTTAATTCTATTGATACCTACGATGTTACAGAGTGCTTTAGCTTTATTTTGCTTGCGGTAAAATCTGCGTATATCCTGCAATTATTTTTGTTTGTGAATAATGGCGGACTTAATATTGAACAAAGGCATAGAATAATAGGACTTTATTCAAAAGAGGTTGAACATTCCTATGAAAATATTGAATATTTGATGGAAAAATTTTTTAATTCTTAAATTATGGTTTAGCCGATTTTCGGTCGGGCAACAAAGTAAAGCAAAAGAAAATTTTTCGTCCCGAAGTTAAAAGTTTGGTCAACCTTTTCAAAGGTTGTGGGTGTGGGCAGAGCCCGCAGAACTTTATGTTATTGCAAATTCTGATAGCCAAACAGCTTGCTGTTTGGCGGATTGAACATAATGGCGAGAGCCAATGCGACAGCAACAAAAAGAAAAGCTACGCTACTCAAACTACCAATTTGCCGCTTTTCAAGGGCAAATTAGCCACACACGCAAACTTTTGCGTCCTTTAGAATATCTTTTCTCTAAGATTGCTCAGGTGTGACTTTCTTACTTTCTGCCATTTATTAATCTTGACTTTTATTTATCTTAAAATCTTGATTAATCTAAAGTTTAGTTATTCTAATGTGCAATTACAACTGTTTGTTTTGGTTAAAAATAAGTGCATTTTTATTATTTTATGGGCGCTGCCCAAACCCGCAACCCTTTAAAAAGGGTTGACCTAAATTTTGAATTTATTATACTAAACTTTATGTGCTAAACCATAATTTAGCATTTTTGGTAAAGAAAAAAGACCGCTATCATTTGAAAGCGGTCTTTTGAATTTATTGATTTTTATTACTTGCTTTCCTGCAATGTAATTGTTACCTTGCCTGTGCTTGAGTCAGAGGTGCGGTAATATTCAAGCTCGAGCTTATCGCCTGCTTTGTGGCTTTCGAGTACATCGTAAAACTCTGCAAAGTTAGATATTTTTTTGCCGTCTGCACCGGTGATAATATCGTTTTGCTTTAATTCTGTATTGCCGCAAGGGCCGTCCTCGTCTATGCTGTAAATTGCAATGCCTGCCGGAATATTTCCATTGCTCTGAACATTCTCACCTACAACACCAATCATTACTCTGCCCTGCACATAGCCGTATTTCATAATATCGTCAATTACATCTTTTACAGTAGCTGACGGAATAGCAAAACCCATTCCTTCGTAATCGGTAGCGGCAATTTTTGATGATGAAACGCCTATTACCTGTCCGAACATATTTACAAGTGCACCGCCCGAATTGCCCGGATTTATAGCTGCGTCTGTCTGAATGAATTTTACATTTGTTGTAATACTGCTCTGTCTGTCAACGGCAGAAACAATGCCCTGAGTAATTGAGTTGCTGTACTTAATTCCGCCCGGATTTCCGATAGCAATTACATTTTCACCAAGTGCCACATCTTTTGAGTTGCCAAAGTTTGCGGCTTTAAGACCGCTTGCATCGTCCATTTTAAGAAGTGCAAGGTCTGTGCGTGTATCGTAACCAACCACACCTGCTTTATACTGCTTGCCGTCTGAGGTGACGATTTGTATAAGGTAAAGTGTTTTGCTGTTGCCGATTACATGAGAGTTTGTTACCACATATCCGTCTGAAGTAATAATAATTCCGCTGCCCTGCGATGTGCACTGCGAATCGTCTGTAATTTCGTCCGAGTAGCAAAGCACACCTACGATTGAGTCTGTGATTTCGTTGCTTGCGTACTCTGTGTTGTATTTTGAATCTTTAGTGTCGCTCGGCTTAGCCTTTAAATCAATTCCCTCGTAAGACGGATTTGTTTTGTTGCTGTAATCCGATTCGCTATGATCCTGAGTGCTTGAGTTGTTGTTAAAGTACGGACTGTTACTCGGGAATGTGAATGTGTAGCTGTTGCCGAAATTATTTGATTTTGACGAATTTGCCGCTATCGATGCAACAATTCCGCATAGACTGCCCACACAAAGAATTGAAAGCACAACTATTATTACGATTATGCCTGGCGACATTTTTTTGCGTGGAATATTCGGTATTGGCGGCTGAGCATATGTATTTGAATAATTAACAGGCGCACCCTGCTGTGTGTACGGCTGATACTGTTGCTGATTAAAGTTTGAATTTTGATAATTTTGCTGTCCGTACTGAGGGTACTGCTGATAATGCGGATACTGCGGCTGTCTGTATTGCGGTTGCGGCTGCTGATACGGCGCTCTGCCGTTTGCCTGCTGATTGCCGTATTGCGGATAGTACGGCTGCTGCGGATTTACAGGCTGACCGTACGGCTGATTATAATTTTGGTTGTACTGTCTGCCGCCGTTGTTTTGATAATATCCGTTTTGCTGCGGCTGTCTGAAATTCGGCGCTTGCTGTGCAAAATCGCTTTGCTGAGGCTGATTTTGCGGAAAGGCGCTTTCGTAATGATTTTGCGGTTCATCGTAAAAATGCTGTGCATTTTCGCCTGCATTGTCAACAGCCTTTGCACCGTCCTCGTTTTCGTTTTCAAAAACAGGAGCAGGCTGTGGCTCGTTTGGCTTTTCTGTAAATGGCTTTTCAGGCTCAAACTGATTATTATTAAAATTATTATCCATAAAAATATCTCCTTATCAGGGCAATTTGCCTGATTGCAAGTATTTCAAATTTACTTTGCTTTAATAAGTATTATATATCTTTATCGCTTTAAAAGCAACAAAATTATATCATGCTTATGTGAGTGTATGTTGAAAATTAGGTGATATTCCGAGAATTTTCCTGTAATTTCTGCAAAAAAGCAAAAAAGTTTTGCAAAAGGCTTTATATTTGAAAAGTTTTATTGTATAATAAAAGTAACTCGGAGCGACTATGCTTTTTGTTCCGAAAATTTACTACAAAGGAAGATTAATATGCCATTAGTAAACGCTAAAGAAATGCTTACAAAAGCAAAAGCAGGCCACTATGCAGTTGGTCAGTTCAACATCAATAACCTTGAGTGGACAAAGTCAATTCTTTTAACTGCTCAGGAGCTTAACTCACCTGTAATTCTCGGTGTATCTGAGGGTGCAGGTAAATATATGTGCGGTTACAAGACAGTCGTTGGTATGGTAAACGGTATGCTCGAAGAGCTTAACATTACTGTTCCGGTTGCTCTTCACCTCGATCACGGTTCATACGAAGGCGCTAAGGCTTGCATCAAGGCAGGTTTCAGCTCAATTATGTTTGACGGTTCACACTATCCAATCGAAGAGAACATTGCTAAGACAAAGGAACTCGTAGCTGCTTGTAACATTCTCGGTCTTTCACTTGAGGCTGAAGTTGGTTCAATCGGCGGTGAGGAAGACGGCGTTATCGGTATGGGCGAGTGCGCAGATCCTAAGGAATGTAAAATGGTTGCTGACCTCGGCGTAACAATGCTCGCTGCAGGTATCGGTAACATTCACGGTAAGTATCCTGCAAACTGGAAGGGCCTTAGCTTTGAAACTCTTGATGCTATTCAGCAGCTCACAGGCGATATGCCACTCGTACTCCACGGCGGTACAGGTATCCCTGCTGATATGATCAAGAAGGCTATTTCACTCGGCGTTTCAAAGATCAATGTAAACACAGAGTGCCAGCTTGCATTTGCAGATGCTACAAGAAAGTATGTTGAGGCAGGCAAGGACTTAGAGGGCAAGGGCTTTGACCCAAGAAAGCTCCTCGCTCCGGGCGCAGAGGCTATCAAGGCTACTGTTAAAGAGAAAATGGAACTCTTCGGTTCAGTTGGTAAGGCTTAATTTTATATATTATCTTACAATATTTTCGCAAATTCAAACCTCCGTCTTATGGCGGAGGTTTTTTGTGCGCAGACAATATTACACATAACCACCACTTTATCTATTGAAAAAATAAGCAATTTGATGTATAATATAATATTAGTACGAAAGAATGTAGTACGCATTATTAATTAAAAAGGAAGTAATTTTATGGCTAAGAAAGAATTTAAATCAGAGTCAAAAAGACTTCTCGACCTGATGATTAATTCAATTTATACTCATAAGGAGATTTTCCTTAGAGAGCTTATTTCAAATGCAAGCGATGCTATTGATAAGCTTTGCTTTATTGCACTTACAGACGATAAGCTTAATATGAGCAGAGATGATTTTAAGATTTTTATAAAGCCCGACAAGGAAAACCGCACGCTTACAATTACCGATAACGGTATCGGTATGGATAAAGACGACCTTGAAAACAACCTTGGCACAATCGCATCTTCGGGTTCATACAAGTTTAAGCAGGAAATGAGCGAAAAGCAGGACGATATTGACATTATCGGTCAGTTCGGCGTCGGCTTTTACTCCGCTTTTATGGTAGCAAAGAAAATTACCGTTGTTACTAAGAAATACGGCTGTGACACAGCTTACAAGTGGGAATCTGACGGCGCAGACGGTTACGAAATCACAGAAACCGAGAGAGATGAGATCGGTACAACTATTGTGCTTGAGATTAAAGACAACACCGATGAAGAAAACTATGACGAGTTTCTTGAGCAGTACAGAATCCAGGGACTTATCAAGAAGTATTCCGACTATATCCGCTATCCGATTATGATGGATATGACTCACAGCAGAGTTAAGGAAGAAACCAAGGACAGCGACAAGCCTGAGTATGAGGACTACACAGAAACCGAAACTCTTAACAGTATGCTCCCAATCTGGCAGAGAGCAAAGAAAGATGTTAAGCAGGAAGAGTACGATAATTTTTATCGTGAAAAGTTTATGGCTATGGACAAGCCTTTGCATACAATCGTAACTTCCGTAGAGGGTGTTGTTACATACAAAGCATTGCTTTTCATTCCGTCACAGGCACCTTACGATTACTATACAAAGGAGTACAAAAAGGGACTTCAGCTCTACTCAAGCGGTGTTCTTATTATGGATAACTGCGAGGAACTTTTGCCTGAGCATTTCAGATTTGTAAAGGGTATTGTTGACAGTGCAGACCTCTCGCTTAATATTTCAAGAGAAATGCTCCAGCATGACCGCCACCTTATAACCATTGCTCAGAACATTGAAAAGAAGATTAAAAACGAGCTTACCTCAATGCTCGCAAATGACAGAGAAAATTACGAAAAATTCTTCAATGCCTTTGGCAGACAGCTCAAGTACGGTGTTGCATCCGATTACGGTATGCACAAAGAGGAATTGCAGGATTTGCTTATGTACTACTCCTCAACAGAGAAAAAGCTCGTAACCCTCTCTGAGTATGTTGACAGAATGAAAGAGGATCAGAAGTTTATTTACTTTGCTGTCGGCGAGAACATTTCATCAATCGACAATCTCCCGCAAACAGAGCTTTTGCGCTCAAAGGGCTACGAAATTCTCTACTGCACAGAGGAAATTGACGAGTTCTCACTCCAAACACTTATGCAGTATAAGGATAAGAAATTCTGCTCGGCAACAAACGATGACCTCGGCATTGAGAATGACGAGAACAAAGAGGAAGAAAAGGACAGCAGTGCAATCCTTACATTTGTAAAAGAAACTCTCGGCGATAAGGTCAGCGAAGTTGTTGCATCTAAAAAGCTCGTTTCTCACCCTGTTTGCCTTACCGCAAAGGGCGGCATTTCATTTGAAATGGAAAAGTACTTCAACGCAGTTCAGCCTGACAGCGGGATGAAAGCTCAGCGAGTTCTTGAGCTTAATATGAACCACTCGGCTGTAAAGGCAATGGAAAGCGCAGTGCAGACGGATATTGAAAAAGCAAAGAAGTACGCAGAGCTTCTCTACGATCAGGCTCTCCTCATTGCAGGACTTCCAATCGAAAATCCGGGCGAATACGCAGACCTTGTTTGCAGTCTTATGGTGTAATTTAATATTTTGAATTTATACTCCCGTTTAACCGACTGATTATGGTTAAACGGGAGTTTTTATGTTGATTTTTACATTGAAACGATTAAATTCAACAAATATATTGAAACATATATTTTTATATTGTATAATAGTATTAAAATAAATAGTATTAAAATGATTTTTACTATTATTGTTGCAAAATATGACGGCTAAAAACAATGCTGAGAGGTGTTTTGATGAATTATGTTTTTATGATTATTATGATTTTCTTTTTTATGCTTTCTGTTGCTGTTGCCGTTAAATGCTTTGCTTGTTATGTAACCTCAGAAGTCCTTTCTAATACTTTATGTAAAACTAAATTTACAAAGAAAATGAAGCAAAAAACAATAATTTTCGGTATTGCATCTGATTTATTGGCTTTTTTTATTTTGCCCTTTATTTTTACTGTTCTAAACCAATTTGGATATAGCGAATTCCTCGAAATTGAGAATTTAAACACATCGGATTATTTATATTTTCTTTTTAATATGGCAATATATCCCGATTATTCAAGCATTAGTTCCGATTTTAATTGGTTTATGAATTATTTCCGCCCTATCATATTTTTAATTGTTCTTTCAGCTTTGATTGGAGTGCTGCTAAATTACTTATTTATATTAAGAAAATCCGAGTTAAGCAAAAAGCAAAAAATAATTTCTTTGATTATATATGCTGTTGCAACTGCTCCGTATTATTTCTTGATTTCATTTGGAAATTTGGCGGATTCATTGGCGGGCATCTAATAAAAGTAAAAAATAAAAAAGGTAAATTCAAAGCTTTCCTGTTTAAAAAATTATTTTCCATATGTGCAAAATTGTTCTCACAGTTGCAATTTTCGTGTGTGCGTGTTATTATAAAAACGGGTGATTTAATGAAAAAATCCGGAGTTTTTACATTCTTTTATAGGCTGTTGCTCACGCTTATGCTTATGGTCGGTATTAACGGCATTTTTCTTGCAGAGATGCTTGACAGGTGGTATTTGCCGTTTATCAGTGCTTTTGCGTTTGTTGCCGCAAATGTTTTTCCGTCTGTTGCAAAAGGCGGCTATCCGTCTTTTAAATTCAGAATGATTGCACACGGCAGTGAATTGCTCTTGCAATTTTTAATAACAACTCTGCTTTCAAGTGTGATTTATATTCAGTCGGCTTTTCAAATGTTACCTGACAATTGGGTAAGATGGGCGCTGTGCCTTGGAGGTGCTCTGCTTGCGGAGCTTATTTTGTTTTGGAACGGTATCATTTCCGTTTATTGCACATCGGTTCAACTTGGCATAAAGCATAGGTTTATCGGAATAATTTGCGGTTTTATTCCGATTGTAAATTTATTTTGTCTTGGCGTTATTATAAAAATAACTATGCAAGAGGTTAATTTTGAGATTGATAAAGCCGAACAAGACAGAAAAAGAATTAATGAGAAAATTTGCAAAACAAAATACCCTGTGTTACTTGTGCACGGTGTGTTTTTTCGTGACAGCGCATATTTCAATTATTGGGGCAGAGTGCCGGCAGAGCTTATTGCAAACGGCGCAGAAATTTACTACGGTAATCACGAATCAGCTTCCTCTGTTGATGAAAGCGCAAAGCAGCTTGCCGAGCGAATAAAGCAGATTGTTGCTGAAACAGGCTGTGAAAAGCTGAATATTATCGCCCATTCAAAGGGCGGACTCGATTGCAGAAAAGCTATTGCCTGTTATGGTGTTGAGAATATGACAGCGTCGCTCACAACTATTAATACTCCGCATCGTGGCTGTGGCTTTGCCGACTATCTTTTAACAAAGGTTTCTCCGAATGTTAAAAATAAAATTGCTGCTGCATACAACGCAGCTTTGAAAAAATTTGGTGACAAAAATCCCGACTTTATTGCGGCTGTAACTGATCTTACTCAGGAAAACTGCAATAAATTAAATGCCGAGGTGTTTGATTCGCCTAAGGTTTATTATCAGAGCTTTGGATCAAGGCTCAACAGAGCAGGCAACGGAAAATTTCCACTTAATTTTTCGTACAATCTTGTAAAATATTTTGACGGCGCAAATGACGGATTGGTTTCGGAAAATTCATTCCCTTGGGGTGCAAAATATACTTACCTTACCACAAACAGCAAGCGAGGTATTTCTCACGGCGATATGATTGACCTTAATCGTGAGAATATTAAGGGCTTTGACATAAGGGAATTTTATGTGCAGATACTTGCAGATTTGAAAAAAAGAGGTTACTGATAAGGAGGATAAGATGAAGAGAAAAGATTATATTTCGTGGGACGAATACTTTATGGGCGTGGCTATACTTGCGTCTAAGCGCAGTAAAGACCCAAACACGCAGGTGGGCGCTTGCATTGTTGACAACAACAATATCATTCTTTCCACAGGCTACAACGGTTTTCCGTTTGGCTGTTCCGATGACGATTATCCGTGGTGCAGAGATGGCATTGACACAAAGTACAATTATGTAGTACACGCCGAGCTTAACGCAATTTTAAATGCGAGGGGAAGCAACCTGAAAGGTGCAAGACTTTATGTTGACCTTTTCCCATGCAACGAGTGCGCAAAGGCGATTATTCAGTCGGGCATTGCCGAGGTGGTTTATCTTTACGATAAATATGCCGACAGCAGTGCGACAGTTGCATCAAAAAGAATGTTGCAGTCGGCAGGGGTAAAGTGCCGTAAGTTTACCTCGGATAAAAAAAGTCTTTCTGTTAATTTTGAAAAATAACAAACATATAAAAGCTGTATCCGATAAAAATAATGTTACTATTTGATTATACATCAATAATTATATAAAACAAGCTGTATTGTAAAGTCTATGTAAAAAGCCCTCGCTGCTGCACGAGGGCTTTAATACTAAAATTTTATAACAACACTGCCTGCGTGGTTTACATCACTTGCGGTCTGCAAGGCGGTTTTCAGTTTGTCAATCGGAAATTCGTGGGTAATTATACTCTCCAAATTCCAATTACCGCTTACCATAATTTTTTGCACATCACGCACATCTTCCGGCATATATCCGCCAGAGCCTACAATGCTTTTTTGAGAATATGTAATATGCAGCAAATCAAGTTTGCGCAAAGCTTTGTTTACGGCAACGGCAACAAAACGGCTCTCAATTTTTCCGTATTGCATAAAGTCATCAAAAATATTTTCTGCGCCTGCCGTGTCTATCCAACAGTCAATATCGGCGGTTTCGCCAAGTAGTGACGGAGCGGTGCCAAAGTATTCTTTTGCTTTTGAAATGATATTTTCACTTGAAACATTGCATACCTCAAAGCCGAGGTCTTTGGCTATGTTTAGGCGGAAGTTCGAGGTGTCGCACATCATTACACGCTCAGCTTTAAAATATTTAAGAGCAACCGCCGTTGCTATGCCTATTGTGCCGCAGCCGAATACTGCTGCGCTGTGGCTGTTTATGCCTGAATTAACTGCTCGTCTTGCGGCTCTGCAGCCTACCGTAAACGGCTCAATAAGACTTGCAAGCTTGTCAGAAATTCGCTCATCAACATCATAAAGCGAGTGGTTGCGCTTAGCATTTGGAATAAGTATGTATTCCGAAAATCCGCCGATAGTTCCTGCCCTGCGAGTATCGCCCTTTGCGTAAAGCGGATACGGATATACACGATCTCCAATTTTAAAATCGGTTACATTTTTGCCGACTTTTACTACCGTTGAAATGGTTTCGTGCCCAAATTCACCGCCTACGGTTATTTTGTGGCCTGTATTTTTACCGTGGTTAAACACAGCAACATCTGTTCCGCAAATGCCCGAATAAATATTTTTAATAAGCACATCATTGTCACCGACTTGCGGAATATCGGTTTCTTTAATTTCAATATTTTCTTTTCCTAAATAAATTCCGGTTTTCATAGTGACCTCCGGTTTCCTTTGTTGTCAGGCAAAACGCAATCTTCAATAATTGCAATGAGATTTTCAACAGACTCCTTGCAGTCGTCTTTCAGCCATTCCGATATAATCGCCATAAGTCCGCTTATGTAAAAAGACATAATGTAGTTTCTGCGTTCCTGCGGTATTTTAAATCTGTTCATAATTGGATTGAAAATGTGCTCGAACATTAATGAGTAGCTTTTGTCAAGATTAAGCACGCTTGCGTTTTTAACCGAGGTTTTAAAAATGCTTTTGTGCTCCTTTATATATGAAAGGTAGGGGATAAGATATTCGGGTGTTATTAAGTTAAGCTCCTCTATCGGGCAATCGTTGAGCTTTGACATAAAATCGACCGAATTTATTTTCATATAATCAAGGAAATGCCTGTTTATATATTCAACGCTTTCAGAAAGCAGATCGGATATAGTTTCATAGTGCAGATAAAAGGTTGAGCGGTTTACTCCTGCTTTTTTGCAAATTTCCTTTACGGTTATGTATTCAAAATCCTTTTGCTCAAGCAATTCAAGAAATGCAATATCCATTTTCTTTGCCGTATTAAAATATTTGCTTTCGGATTTATTCATATCTGCACCTTCTTTTTGTTTATTTATCGCTGATTTCCTTTGCAAGCTGTACAATTTCAAAAGCGTATTTCTGTTTGCCCTTGGCAAGCATTTTTTTGTAAATCGGGTAGTTTACGCTTACGCCGATTATTCCGATAACACCAAGTATAATTCCGATTATAAATGAAACGGTTGAACTGTCGCCAATCTGTCCCATTGTAAGGCACATACCCACGCCGAGAATTAATGCCGCAATAATGCCGAATGTGTAGGTGAAGATTGCAGCAGGGCGCTTTGCTTTTGCGTCAAGTTTTTTAAGAGCTACTACCTTTGAGGTATCCTTTGGTGTATATTCGTTTGCGAGCTGTTCTGCATAAATTTTATCTGTGTTCATAATAGAACCTCCTTTATTTGATGATTTAATTATAAAGGAAATTTTTTGTAAATAGAACAACACAAACGGTAAAAAATGTCGGAATCAAAATATAAAATAAGCAGTCGGCTCGGCGACTGCTTAAGTAAGAATTTTAAGTTATCAGATTTTATCTGCAATTTCACCGAGGCGCTTGTAAATGCTGTTAGCCTCTACATAACCTCTTACAAATGAAAGCGGATAGATGTTTGTGTTTCTGCCGATTACCGAACCGGGGTTGAGTACACTGTTACAGCCTACCTCAACATGATCACCGAGCATTGCGCCGAATTTTTTAACGCCGGTTTCTATCTTTTCGTTATCGCAATTAACGGTAACAAGCGACTTGTCGCTCTTGAGGTTAGAGGTAATTGTACCTGCGCCTGTGTGCGACTTATAGCCCAAGATACTGTCGCCGATGTAGTTGTAGTGCGGAACCTGAACACCGTCAAAGAGGATAGAGTTCTTAAGCTCTGTTGAGTTGCCTACAACTGCACCTTTGCCGACGATTGCGCAGCCCCTGATGAAAGCGCAGTGTCTTACCTCTGCATCCTCACAGATGATGAGAGGGCCGCCGAGATGTGCGGACGGATAAACAGTCGCACTTTTTGCAACCCATATATTTTCGCCACGCTGTTCGTAGATTTCGGGGTCAAGAGTTTTGCCGAGCTCGATTATAAAATCTTTGATTTTAGGAAGTGCCTCCCAAGGATAGTCGAGTTTTTCAAGAAGTGTTTTTGCAATTGTTTTGTCGAGGTCATAAAGATTTTTTATGAGCATTTTTTCATTCATTATGTATTATTTCCTTTCGGTTTAAAATCAAATTATGCTGCAAAAAACAGCCAATATCCGTGAGTGTCTTTACCTGCAATAAATTTTACACCGTCGCTTGTGTATTCCGAAAAAACATAGTTCTTTTTGTCAAGCGGAGAGGTGACGGTAACACAGTTGCCCGTGCCACACCATCTTTCGTTAAATACATTGATGCCCTTTATTACAAAGTAGTCTTTTGAAGTTTTGCCTAAATATCTGTGTTCGGTCATTTTACATCACCTTTTTTACGAATAATCTTTTTGTTAAGACGGTTATCCCAGCCGAAATTTTTAAATATAAGACAAGTTATTATTGCAAGCGCAATACCGAGTACAGCACCACAGATTACATCTGTAGGATAGTGTACACAGTTGTAAAGCCTTGAAAACGCAATGAGAAAAGCGAGTACAGCCGTAAAAACGGCGAACTTTTCTTTGCGTATGATAATTACCGTTGCAGCGGCAAACGACGAGGTTGTGTGTCCTGACGGAAAACTGTAGCCCGACGGAATATGCCCGTTTACGGTAAAGTCGTAGGTTACAAACGGACGGGGGCGGCAGATAATATTTTTTATGCCAAACTCACCGAGCAGCAATCCCAAAGTCATTGCGCAAAGCATTATAACTCCCGTTGCTCTTGTCTTTTTGAAAAGGCAGAGCGTAAGTCCGAGTATAATCCAGATAAGACCTTTTTCACCGAGAAAGCTCATTACAGCCATAAATGTATCAAGAAAATCACATTTTATGCCTTGTATTGACTGCAAAACCGATGCGTCCCACGGAGTGATTGTTTCAAAAAAAGACATAATTTCTCCTATTAATGTTATATGCCGCTTGCTGATATGTTTATATACATATTATAGCAAACGGCAGTTGTTTTTTCAATAAATATTAATCAACAATATATTTTTCTGCTTTAGAAGACAGCTTTTCGTCAAGTATTGCCTCAACCTTAATTCCCTCTGCAACATATTCTTCGCTAATCAGGGTTGCGTTTTTACGGATTTCTGCCACAAGTCCGGCATCGGAAAAAGGAATAAGCAGAGAAACTTTCTTTACTCTTACGGGGAGGTTATCGTCAACAGCTTTTAAAAGGTCGTCAATGCCTGTGCCGTTTTTGGCGCTTATCTTGACATATGAGCCTATCTCCTGCGGAAAACTCTCTTCTTCCAAAAGGTCGCATTTGTTGAGCACGGTAATGATAGGAGTGTCGCCGCAGCCGAGTGAATTTAAAAGGTCGGTTGTAACCTGCATATGCACTCTTGCCTCATCGCTCGAGGCATCGCATACATTTAAAATAATGTCTGACAGAGCCGCCTCTTCAAGAGTTGAGCGGAAAGCCTCAACAAGGTGGTGCGGAAGTCTGCGTACAAGTCCTACCGTGTCAATCATCATAACCGTAACGCCGCTCGGCAGTTTGAGCGCCCTTGATGTAGGGTCAAGAGTTGCAAAAAGTTTGTCCTGTGCAAGCACACCCGCATCGGTAAGATAATTCATAAGGGTGGATTTTCCTGCGTTTGTGTAACCGACAATTGCACAGGTGATTACTCCGTCTTTTTCTCTGCGTTTTCTCAACATTGAGCGGTGCTGCTCCACTTCGGCAAGTTCGGATTTCAGAGTTTCCATTCTTCTGCTGATGTGTCGGCGGTCGGTTTCAAGCTTTGTTTCGCCCGGGCCTCTTGTGCCTATGCCGCCGCCAAGTCGTGACATTGCCACGCCCTTACCTGTAAGTCGGGGCATCAGGTACTTTAGCTGTGCAAGTTCTACTTGCAGTTTGCCCTCTTTTGACCTTGCACGGAGAGCAAATATATCGAGAATAAGCATTGTGCGGTCAATGGTTCGTGTGTCGGTTTCTGCCTCTATATTTCGTATTTGAGTAGGTGAAAGTTCGCAGTCAAACACGAGCAAGTCGATTTCCTGTTGTTTGCAAATATCCGCAATTTCCTGCAATTTGCCTGTGCCCACATAAGTGCCTGTTTCGGGGCGCTTTAGATTTTGCGTGACTGTAAATACAGGTTCTGCACCCGCACTTTTTACAAGCTCTTTAAGTTCGGCAAGAGAAGCCTCAGCGTCATAGTCGCCTGTGTCAACGCTGACAAGTACAGCCTGCGTAATTTTTTCTTCGTTACTTATCATTTCCATAATTTCTCCGTTTTTGTCAGAAAATAAAAGATTTTGTTTATATTTTATTTACTATTCCTTTAATAAGTAGTATAATATATCGGTATAAATTTGTAAACAACATTTTCGGCGTGTTCGGCCACGGCTGCGTCTTACTGCTGCAGGGCATCGCCCGCGAGCACTCGCTCAACCGTGCCGCCAAGAGCATGGGCATGGCGTATTCCAAGGCCTGGCGCATCGTGAACGAGGCCGAAGGTCAGCTGGACTGCAAGCTCATCGAGCGCGACGGCGCCCGCGGGTCCAGCCTCACCCCCGCCGGCGAGCGAGCCATAGCGGTCTACGAGGAGCTGCAGGCCGACATCAACCAAGTAATTGCCGCAAAGGCCAACGACCTCATCGCCAGCATAAAAGAATAGCCAATTTGGGACGGGGCCTTTTTAGCTGGTCGGTCACCATAGATGATTATTCTGGGACGG
>ERZ1106943.1041-NODE-1041-length-31244-cov-8.901568_pt1 | contig 31244 bp, 27 predicted proteins | sample MGYA00403671_ERZ1106943 | MGnify/ENA primary metagenome ERZ1106943 (study PRJEB35170, sample SAMEA104062427) | human gut metagenome | biome: human gut; feature: human-associated habitat; material: faeces | place: Denmark | collected 2012-06-14 ...
CAAGCTGAAAGTGCAAAACGCAGACCCTTTGCACTTTGCACTTTCGCACTTTCACTATACCGACCACCGCCCCATGTGCTGACCGCATGGGGCTTTATCTTTGAAAGGAGAGCCTATGAGCAACGAAACCAACACCCGCACCGCCACCCCTACCGCTTCCCCTCTGACCGCACAAGGCACACAGCAGCCCGTTATGGTAAAGAGGATTGGAAAGACAACCTATCGTGTCAAGCTGCATTTCAGCGAAACGAGCAAGGAAACGATGACCGATAAGATTAAGCGGCTTATTTTGAATGATTGTGCAAAAGAGTTTGAACAAAGCGAAAAAATTTCTTAAACACCCTTGACAAAGCGTATCAGAAGATACGCTTCTGTCCGCTATGGAGAGTGCCGGAAGTGCGGATGTGCCGGATGAAGCGGAGCGAAAAGGGCTCGGTACGCCGGCAACACGCGCGGCGATCATCGAAAAGCTGGTATCAGCCGGTTTTGTGGAGCGCAGAGGCAAGAATCTCATTCCGACAAAGGCAGGGCTGAATCTTGTCACCGTCCTCCCCGAACCGCTCACCTCTCCCATGCTGACGGCAGAGTGGGAACAAAAGCTGACGGATATTGCGAAAGGCGGCGACGCGGACGGTTTTCTGAACGGTATCCGCGCTATGGTGGAAGATATTGTTTCGACCTACTCTCATATTTCGGAGGAAGGACAAAAACTGTTCGCTCCCGAAAAAGAGGCAGTCGGCAACTGTCCCCGCTGTGGCAAGCCCGTGTACGAGGGCAAGAAGAATTTCGCGTGTTCCGACCGTTCCTGTTCGTTTGTCTTATGGAAAGACGACCGCTTCTGGACTTCCCGCAAAAAGGAACTCACTAAAAAGATGGCGGTCGATCTGCTCACGAAAGGCGGAACGTCCGTCAAGGGGCTTTGGTCGGAAAAACGCGGCGAGACGTATGACGCCACGGTCATTCTTGACGATACGGGCGGCAAGTACATCAATTTCAAAATGGAGTTTCCGAAAAGAAAGGATAGTGCGCATGGCAGAAAATAAGGCAGTGGAGAGTTTACCCGAAGTGAGGGCGGCAATCGCCGCCCTTTCTCCCGAAGAAAAAGAATTGCTTGCGGCGGTGCAGGATTCTCCGTTTCGGCTGACCGAGGCGGCGCAGTTTTGCGAGTTTGCCGCAAATACGGATTATTTCGTATTGGAGCCGAATATCCGTGACCTGAACGACCTGGGACTGCGTTTCATCGCGCAGCATACGGATATTCTTTATCCGCCCGAGCTTTTGAGCGCCATTGATCCCGTTCCGTTTGGGCAGTATGCCGCGAAGGAGGAACAGGGGTATTTCACCGAACACGGCTACATCTCTCTTTCCGGCGACGAATGGCAGCATGAAAAGTCCGCAGAGCGCACGGAGAGCGACCGAAAGCCGACGATCCGCGAGCGGTTGGAGCAGAACAAAAAGGAATGTTCCGCAAAACCGCACACGGCGGCAAAAAACAAAGACGAACAGGAACTTTAAGGAGGTGAGAAAATGCCGCTTTATGAATACGACAAGGATTATCCCTTTGCCGCGTTTGTAACCAATCTTGGCAAATACAACGAGGGCGAGCTTGTGGGCGAATGGGTCAAATTCCCGACCACGGCAGACGAGATGAAAGCCGTATTTGACCGTATCGGAATCGGACAGAAGGACGATTTCGGCTGTCCCTATGAGGAGTGGTTCATAACCGACTATGACTGTTATGTGGACGGTCTTTATGATAAGCTCGGCGAATATGCCAATCTGGACGAACTGAATTATCTTGCGTCAAAGCTCGATAATATGGACAAGTACGAATACACTCAGTTTTGCGCCGCTATGGAAGTGGGCGACCACACGGGCAGCTTGCAGGATATCATCAACCTGACAGAAAACCTTGACTGCTACGACGTGTACCCCAAGATAGAAGATCACGAGGATTGGGGGAGGTACTACATAGAGGAACTTGACGCCATGCAGGTTCCGGAGCATTTGAAGGATTATATCGACTATGAGGCATACGGGCGCGATATCGCCATAGAGGAAGGCGGAAACTTCACCGAGTTCGGATATGTCCGCGACACGGGCGACCGCTTTTACGAAGAATACGACGGCAATCCGGAGAATATCCCGGAGGAATACCGTGTGAAAGCCTATGAATTGGACGAAGAAAAGCTGTCTGAGGCGGACCGTGTGGATATGGCGACCGACATTGCCTATGACCTTGACGATTTTTTCCGTCAGCACGATCCGCAGTACGCGGCGCAGCGTCCCGAACCGCAGGAGCAGAAGGAGTTGATCGCCGATCTGCTTTTAGAGGGCAAAATTGCTGTTCTCCGCGAAATGCTGGAGCAGTTGGCGGAGGTCGGCGACGACATTCTCCCCGGCAGGATTTCCGAGTTTGAGCTTGAAACGGGATATGACCCGGCCCAGGACAATTCACTTTCGGAGGATCGGACAAGGTTTTACGAACGACCCGAACAGCCGGACGATCACCTGACAGGCGAACGGGTGCAGACCCCGCGCGGCAGTTTTTCGCTGACCGACCTGACCAAAGAGCAAATGCAGGCGGCAGGTTACGGCGTTCACCATGAATCCGACGACCGCAAATATCTCATCATGGGCAACGGCACCCGTGCTTTTGCCGTTCTCCGCGAACCGGAACATGAGAAGGACAATCCTCTGAAAAACGCGGAAATGAGCATGGAGGACGATTACGGCATGATCGACGGGATCATCAACAACGGCAGTCGTGAGGAAACAAAAGAAAAGCCGTCCATCCGTGAACGGCTTGCCGAGGCAAAACGGGAATGCTCCGAACGCACACCGCCCGAAAAGGCGCGTGAAGGAAGAAGCACGCCCGAACATAACGGCCGATGAGCCAGAGCAAAAAATGGCGGCTGGAATGGTCGTTCTTCATCGGAGAAAGCGGCAGGCGGCAATATAACGCTATTTGCCGCAAATGTGTTCACGGCTGCAAGCAGAGCTTCCGGGCAATTCTCATCACCTGTCCGCGATATCTTTCCGTGCGGTCAAAAAAGTGTGGGGATAATGGCTCAAAAATGAGCGAATAGGACGCTGTGAACGATTTTTGCGGTATGGGCAATAGTATTTCTTTTATAAGAATTTCCGCTGTCTGTATGGGTAAAAAAATGAGATAATCGACACTTTCAAAATACAAAGGGAGCGCAGCCCTCGGACAAACCGAAGGCTGCGCTCCCGATTTTTTTATTATTTTGGGGAGATCAACGATTGAGATATCTCGACAAACAGGAATTTATACCTTAACATTCGGATTCGTATACTGCCCATGCGTTTTCGTTTTGCCCTCGTACTGAATGGCAAATTTCGGGCAGCGATGCAGGCATCCAAGGCACATCACGCATTTATCCTTAACCCAGAACGGCTTTCTATCACGCATCTCAATCGCTTGAACAGGGCATTTTTTTGCACACAGTCCGCAGCCAATGCAGGTGTCCTCCACATGAAAATGTGAGGTTCTCCGCACCTTATTGTTATAGATCGGCTCTGCGACCCATTTCGTGATGAACGCCGGAGTACGGGGAGACATATGGCGGTTGATCTGCCGCTGACTGACCGCATGGATCACACTGTCGATCTCCGCTTCTGTATTTTTCGTGTACTTTGCGATTTTTTCCGGCGTGGAGAGATCGAAGATCGGCGTCCATGTGTCTGCCATCCGAACGGAATAGTAGGCGTCGATCCCACGCCCGTGAATCGACTTGTTCGCCATATACCCGGTAGCGCCGGGCGTAGTCCCATAAGTAGCAATAAAGTACAGGTAGCCGGTCTGAAACGATGCCTTCTCCAAAAACTCTTTCACAATGCTTGGCAGCCCCCAATCATAGGTTGGGGAAATAATGCCGACGGTCTCATCTGCAAAATCATATCTGCTTTCTTTAATGCAGTCGGCAATGGACAGCATTTCCTGCTCCGTAGCCTGTGTCAGGCGGGTCGCAACATATTTGCAATTTCCTGTCGCAGAAAAATAAAGGATCATTTGTTGACCTCCGTAAATTCCGATTTGTCGATGTCTTAATTATATCATAAATACGACTGCACTTCAATCGCTCCATTGTTAATAATCAAGATTGGCGGAACAACATCTATCCTTTAATCAACCTATACACCGTCAGCGGCACGTACCAAACGGCAACGACCAACCGCCATATAAGGACGATTCCGCCTATAACCGCGCCGAGCAGGATATTCAACGCAAACACGGCGATACTCCCACCGAAAGAACGACCTCCCGGTATGATCCAAAGAAACATCCGATGGATTCCGAACGGCAGTCCGCACAGAAGCCACATCATAAAATAGTCCGTGATGCCGTCCTTTGTGCAAGCTGATTTGAAAATGAAAAAGAGCACTACCACGGCAGCGACGGGCAAAAGCGTTTTCTTTATAAACGCTTTCAGAGATTCTTTTCGTGTCATGACAACCTCCTATTCAAGCTGCTTGCGCTTTTCCTGTTCTTGCTCCTTCGGAACAGACAGCAGCGCGTCCACATTTTGTTTGACGGTCTCGTATTCCTGCGTCTCGACGCGTGCCGTTTTGTATTCTGCGAGAAGCGTTTCCTTTTTTGAAGCAAGTGCGGCGAGCTCTGTATTCAACTTTTCTGCTGACGGCAGAGGAACGGCATTCAGGCGTTTCAACTCTCGCGCGGCGGCTTCAAATAGAATGATCTCGCTCTCATGACCGCGCATGAATTCCTCTTTATCGCCTGACCGTCTGTATTGCTCGTAAATCGGTTTCAGCTTCCGATAAGTTGAAGCGTGTTTCATCACAAGCGCAAGATCGGCTTGCCGTGCTTCGATCGCCTTGATTTCGGCGTGTACGCGATTCCGATTGTCTGTTATGGCAGAGAGCTTTTCCGTGAGCTGCGCATAGCTGTCTATCCCGTGCTCGGTCAAAAAGTTCATCGTCTTTGCCGCCTGTTTCAGGTTGTTCAGTTTTGCCCAATGCGTGAACCCCGCGCTCTGCTGTGCTTTGAGGTTGTTCTGAATATCAATAAGCAGGCTGATCCGACCGTCACGCTGTTTCGGCTGGCGGGAAGGACGGGAGCCTCCGGCGATCCGCGCGGTAATGGCTTCCTCCGTGTAGTCGATCCCCAGCGTTTTCATACGGGTGAACCGCTCCTGGTCGGAGGCACGGCAGGATATAAATTTTCCGCGCTTGATTTCGTATCCTTCGTGTTCCAGACGGGCGAGCAGTTCTTCAAAATCCGAACAGGACGGAATGAGCCGGTCAATCGCCGCTTTCAGCGTTGACTTATAGCTCGTGCCGTTTCGTGCGGCTTGATGTTCTATATAGCTTTTGCCTTTGTCCTGCCCGGGAACGACAACGGACAAGCCGTGTTCCTTACACAGCCGGTCAGAGGTGCGGCGGATTTCGTGATAGCTCCGTTTGTTGGAATGATAGTGCTTATGATCCGCAAAGCTGACCGCATTAAAAATCAGGTGGTTATGAACGTGATCCTTGTCAATGTGCGTTGTCAGGACAAACTCATATTTGCCGCCAAGGATTTCTTTTGCAAGCTGCATACCGATCTCATGGGCTTCTTCCGGCGACACTTCACCCGGCTCAAACGCCTGTATCAGGTGACGACCCAGATTTGTGCCTTTGTCGATAGCATGGCGGCGCGTCCAGGCAAATTCAATGTCGGCGGTCTCAGCGGCGCAGCCGTAGGCGGAAACGAGCAGGCGACCGTCCGTTTTGTCGGGATTGCAAATATAGTCAATCGCCGCTTTCAGCGTTGATTTGATAGGATGCGTCTTTGTAACTGCCATATCTGCTCCATCTTCTCCCGTATTTCGTCCATGTCGGCTTTGTACACAGTGCCTCCGGCATTCAACCGTTTTGCGATCTGATTGATATTGCGACCGATAGAGAAAAGTGCTTTGTTCATCTCTTTCAGACTTGACATATCGGTATGTATGATATATCCGTCAATCGCCATCTTTCGCAGGTACGCGCCGTATCTCTGCGTCGGGAGTTTTTTCATCTTCTCGTCAATGAGGCGTTTTTCTTCCTCCGTGACCCAGAATTTCATCTGTATGTTCCGCTTTCGGTTCGCCATAAAACGCCTCCGTTCTTCATAAGGGTTTGGGATTATCCCAACAAGCAAAAATCCGCAAGTGGGTACTCACTTGCTGTGCTTGCTATCGTAACTCTATCGTACCTTCTCGCTTTACCCTTACTACACCTCGGAAGGGGCAAAATGGCTGATTTTTCGCAAAAAGGGCAAAAAAGAAAGACGCGGCAGACTTTGAAAATCTGCTGCGCCGTGGTCTAATCCAATAAATCAGTCACAGTGGGTCGAATTTAAATACTCATGAGTATAATTGTGCCCGTATATGTTATTAAGTGGATGTTTACCGCATATGATATGATTATGCGTTCATTCGCTTTCATTAAAAACATACAGATAGTAGTCCTCAAGTGTAGGGAACGCCATTTCAACACGGTAGTTTTCATTTGACGGATCTGTGTCAGATATCACACGTGCAATTATGTTGTTGCTCGTTTCGTTGCGGGTGATGTTGGTTATGCGATATGTCTGACCGATCTTTTCAATATCATTCTCTGGTATATAAACATTCCACACTTTACCGTCCATTCTTTTCAAAAGGTCTGCAGAGGCGGCATTGTCAACCACGATTCCTTTTTTCAGCAATATGATATCACGCGCGATGAATTCAATGTCCGAAACAACGTGTGTGGCGATTATTACGATCTTATTCAGAGCAATTTGCGATATAAAGTTGCGCACCGCTATTCGTTGCTTGGGATCAAGTCCCGCGGTCGGCTCATCGAGGATCAGCACAGCGGGATCGCCCAGCACTGCCTGCGCCAGTGCGAGCCGCTGCTTCATGCCTCCTGAGAGCGCGCCGATCCTGCGGCGCGCAATGCCGTCAAGTTCAACATGGCGGAGTATATCGGTTATCGCGTCTTTTACATATTCGCGTCTCCGTCGCCCGCTCATGCCCGCGCCTACGTCCTTAAGCGTTGCCATGTACCACATGAACTGCTCTACGGTGAAATTCGGATACAAGCCGGGATACTGTGGCATAAAGCCGAGCATTGCACTGAAGCGGATACCCATTTTGCGGATATCCTCACTGTTTCCGCGATCCGAAAAGATCACGCTCCCCTCATCGGCTTTCAGATTTCCGGTGATTATGTTCATCAGCGTGGACTTGCCGCTTCCGTTTGGACCGAGAAGTGCGTGAATGCCGGGTTCCAGCTCGGCACAAAAGGCGTTGAGCGCTTTGTTATTGCCGTATGATTTTGAAATGCTATTGAATGTCAGCTTCATTTTCCGACCTCGCTTTCATGACACCATTTGCGGCGTGCCGCCGCCGTAAGCAATACCGATATAAAAAGCATTACTGCAACGGTGAGTGCGGCGTACCGGAGCGGATGTTGCGGATTCTCCGCCTCCGATATGCGCAGGAGTTCGCCGCCCGCGGCGGCATTGAGAATGTCGATCCTCGCCATAAACGCAAGTCCGCGGCTTTTTGACAGCGCCGCAGGCAATGCGAATAAAAGTGCCGCGGTGAGCATTATGGTAATGCTTTTTCCGATGAGGGCGGAGAGCGCGAACACCATGACCGCCGCAAAAAGCGTGGCTGCAAAGCGCAGCGCGTTTGCGCATGCGGCAAAGGCGGCAAGAGAAATGCCCGGATAACGGACGGAGCCGCCTGCGACGGGCGGATCGAGCAGCACCGCGTACCCAGTGTCCGGGTGGGGCAGAGAATAAAAGTGTGCTATCAGAATAAGGTCGGTCATCTCAAACAAGACATATATCAGCGCGGTGGAGAGGCACGCAAAGCCGAGCTTTGCCGCAAAGGTTTTTTTACGTCCGCACGGGGTGGCGCGCAGGATGTTGGCAAAGCTGCCCGATGAGGTCGTCTTCCGGTATTCTGTCCCGAAAATTCCGCATAGCAGGACCACAGTGACGGCAAGCGCGGCGATATCTGCGTGGCGGTCGAAAATAAGCCTCCAGCCGCTGTCATAGAGAAAAACCGCGTGTGTTTTGTCAAATTCATTCAAAGCGCTTATCCTGTTTGAATATTCAAGCGCCCGTTCCGCTGCCGTTTTGTGCGAATATGCGTAGCTCGCGCGTTCAAAAAGCTCGCGCTTTTCATCGTCGGACATATCTGTGCCGTTATCGGAGAGCGTTTCGTACTGCCTGATGGCAAAGACGATGCTTTGCATTTCATCCTTCAGATACTGCGCCTTTTCCTCGGTGTATTTGCCGTCGAGCCGCGCCATATATTCGCGGTAAAATATCTCATCGGCGTCGTCGGAGGCGGAATATGCCGCAAATGCCCATCCGGTGCGTGCGGCTATCAATAAGGCAAGCGCTGTAAGTATTCCAATGTTTCCGAGTACCTTGTGAGCCTCGTATTGCAGAAGCTGCATATGTCGCAGCGGTACACGACTTTTTTTCGTCCTGCCGGCACTTATGCCGCGTATTTTTTTTAGTATCCTGCCGCAGATACCCGCATCCGTGAATGCGGGAGCCGAAAACGCCGCGGCGGTGCATAATGCGACAGCGGGGATCAGAACACATGTGCCGAATACAGCAAGCTGGACGAGCCTGCCGCCGACATTTATTGCAAAATACCGTTCAAATATCCCGCCGCAATTGCCGAGCGAGAAGATGTTGAAAAGCCGTCCCGGTGCGTTCAGCGAGTCATAGCTTGCTGTGCGCATGATAATATTTGCCGCCGTAAACGCCGCCGCACCGAGGAATGTGAAGAGATAGTCGCGCGTCAGTGCTGCGACAGCCGCGCAGAAGGCGGCAAATATCAGCACAGCCGCAAGGCGAAGCAGTGAGTGTATGAGAAAATATCCGCCTGTCGATATGATATATGGGCAGTACTCAAATCCGGAAAGGCTTTGCACGGGGTAGCGGGGTGGTGACATACCAAGCTTTATTGCTACCGTGGCGAGCGATGCCCCGCTGAAGGCAAAGCATATGAATGTCGATATGATCAGTACTGTCATGATCTTTGCCGCCGCTGTTGCACCGCCCCCTTTTTTCGTGCACCTGATCAGAGGATATATCCCGTCAGCTCTTTCCGGAATGTACACTGTACAGACAAGTAAAAATACCGCCGCAAATATAAAATACAGTGTGTATTCATCGGAAAAATAGTTGTCCCAACCGGATATTATCCGAGTGGGCAGAGAGACTGTCTCGGCGGCGTGGCGATATAGCCCTTCGCATTGCTTCTGATAGTCGTAAACGAAGTCGCCGGTGTCATATCCATCGCGCTGCAGACTCAGCGCGCGCCTGCGCGCCGTTTCTGCGAGCTTGAGCATTTTTTCCGGATAGGCGGCGTTTGAGGACGCATGGCGCATTACGGCGGAGAGATACCGGAATTCCTCCGGGACCGGCGCTCCGGCATCGGCAAGCGCGAGATATTTTTCGTAGTTTGTCTTGAATTCTTCGGAATCCTCCGCGTAAATACGGTATGCATCTATGGTATTCCGGTCTCTCAGACGGGATGTCGTGCCGCGCAGCGAAAGCATGGAGGTGCCGAGGCTTATAATACCGAGCACCGCAAGCGACAGCGTAAAAAAACGGTATCCGAACGCCTTTTTTATCTCATAAAAAAACAGTTTCATGATCTACTCCGGTCTTTGCTCCCAATTGAAGGAAGTACCACCGCCCCAGTCTGTAAGCAACCACCTGCCCCATGCGCGGGAGCCTTCGGTCTCCGTGACCGTGACGCCATCTTTTGCAATGGTAAGCGTTAGCTGGGTGTGTACCGTGCGCCCACCGACGCTCTTTACCGCCGAAAAGGACAGACTGCTCCCGGCTGCTTGAACAAATGTGTTTTGAAACGCGACCTTGGACGACTCCGCCTCTGTATATCCGTTTATCCGCGGCAGGTTGCGGTATGTGTATCCGTACAGGTGGTATCCGTCGCCGAGAGTGTATATCACTTCCTCCTCGCCGCCGGATATCGGTTGGCGATATATCCTGCCGCCGCTCATGTCAAGAAAAGTAGTGTTGCCTTCTGATTTGTCCCGGTCCGGCAGCTCGGTGAGACCGGCATTGGAGTTTACGGTGTAATATATGGCATTATCAACAACAACGAGATCGCATATATCGCGCCTCCGAATCACGCTTTTGCTCAACACTTTGCCGTTTTCAATGAGAAATGTGTACTGACGCAGTGAAAGCCCGTATACGCTCTCTTCGTCTTTTTCCGGAATAAACAGATATATTGACTCTCCCGGACCCGGTGTGAGAAACAGCTTTGAGCATCCCGGAGCAGATGAGGGTAGATCGCACAGCAGGGTCGCGCTGGCCGAATCCGCATCAGCCACGTAGATCGCCGTGTATGCGGAGCTTTTACGGGTGGCACAGTACAGCTTTTCATCGCACAAAAGCAACGGTATATATTTATCGTCCGCATATGCCGGAAAATCCAGCTTTTTTATCACGCCGTTCCCGGCATCCGACATATCAAGGACCGTCCAACTGCTCCCGGCTCTTTTTTCCTTGAGGTAATAAAACGGATCGCCCGCATTGTATATGATATCGCATCGTTCTAGGGCGATCCCCTCTACGTTCAGCTGCTGCCATTTTACATCGGATGGGTCGGAGATATCGTAAACGTAAAAAATATTATTCTCTTCCGGAAGCCCGGAAAGCGTGCAGACTGTTGCTCCGAATATCAGCATATATCTGTCAACGCCGTATCTGCATGGGACCTCGGAGCAGCGATCAAGGTCTATCTCGTTTCCGTTTTTATCGGCAAGTACTATCCTTCCGGTGTAGTTGTCGGTGTCCATGAAACGCACATACCCGTTATTTCTCCGCAAAGCCCAAAACGCATCGTTCCTTGCCATGTCGGTGCCGATTGACCATTCATCTGTAGTTACATCAATAATAGTTGTTGTAGTGTCTGGGATGTTGATAGTATTCTGTGAATCAATAAAGTCGCGTGTCAGTCCTACTCCAAGTATAATAATAGCCGTAACTGCCACAACGGCAATTGAGCAAATAATAACTTTTTTTCTCATGTGTCTCATGTGTAATTTATTAATTGTGTGCAAATACCAACGATTTGTAGTATCTGTTTTTTACGGTTGGGCTTGTTTGTATATAACTATCAAAATGGGCAATAATGACGGCATGCTAGGTCATTGATACCTAGCATGCTTTTATTTTGGCATAGCGAACTCCGACGATGGAGGAGTTCTCTCGAAAACCACTTGCTAAGCGGATGGTTCCGGAAAGGCTTTTGCCGTTGAGCAAGAAAACAGATAATGAATATACGATCGCATTAAAGCTTCATATTGTGAGTGTTGTTTTATTTTGAAATGCCAATATATCCGAAATGGTATAGTATATACGGTAGTATTTTGAACATATAATTTCACATTTGCAGAAGTAGAGCATTTCTACACCTAACTTTCTTGTTCAGTAGGTTTTCAGCCTTGCAAGCACCATGCCCTGTGCAAACCACCGGCTAAGCCGGTGGTTACGACTCGTTGATTATAACCAAGCTCTAATTATAAATTATATAATATATAATGGACCGCGCGAAATCTAGATAGGACCGTATGCCAGGGAATATGTTTGGAGGCGAAGAGCCGTTCATCAATGTTGTATTATTACTGAGGCGATCCATTTATGCAGATTTAAAGAACTCAATGCCAATATTCGCAAATTGCACATTGGTTTTTATTGTGCGAGGTCGATGCAATTTCCTCACTCGTTGCGATGACCCAATCGTAATGATAATCGCCATAATCAGGATCATAAATATAATCGCTGAGTGAAGCGCTTGATAATCCCAAAGTGTGCATGACTATACTTCCGGAATATACAATAATATCATCGGTGGAAACAGATGTTATATTCCTTTTCGCCTCGATGGTATCTATGTTGGGATATGCATCGCTAATTGATTTGTTAACCTCAAGATGAACATAATCATCCTTACTAGAACTCTGAGCCGAATATATTAAACATACTTCGGCTATTGCCATAATGTCGTTTGTGCATCCCGGAAAGTTAACTATGGCTTCCGCAGAAATTTTGGAACCTGTTTTTACAGATACACGTGTTCCATAATTAGGAAAGTCGGTTGAATACGTCCACGCTGACATGTGGTTGGCGTATACGCTAGTGCAAAATGCAAATGCTATTATTGCGGAAACGTATATGGTTAAAATTTTCCTATAAAGCTGTTTGTTCACAACAATTCCTTCCTTTTTGGCATTTTGCTTAATGCAATTTTTGTATGGTGGTCGAATTAAAAATGCGCCTAATCAATTAACCATTGGACTCCCCTCCTTTCTCTGTTGACTGTCAAGCATTGTATTAAGTCGCCTTTTGACTCAATAATGTCAATTTGAAAATGGGAATTTGCTCACATTTTCATTTTGTTTATCTGCAAGTAAATCAGTGATTTTTCATATGAATTGAGTCATGTTTCAGCGATAACTCTGTATCATCTACAGCATTTTTTACGTAGTCGGCTGTTATATATGTGATATCGGCAGTTATCATGTCAATAATCACAAGGCCGTTTTTTAGTGAAAGTGTTTCGGACTGTGCATTTCCAGCTGCGTCTTGGGAAAACACTTTTCCCGTCAACTCTGATGTGAATATCTTGTTGTTATATACAATCAAATCGTTAAAACTAAATCCTATTGAAAGCGCGGCATAATCTCCGGTGAAGTTGAATGCAATAGTTTCATCGCCAGTTACAGTGTCAAGCTTATATATGGCGCGCGGATGCATTCTCTGTATGCTTCCATCGGGAAGCGTAATATCTTCTTCTACTGACGGAATGTAATATAGATTCCGCCCATCGAGTATGCTTCCCCATTTCATGCCTCCGTTAAGTTTGTGTTTGGAAATGATGTTGCCGTTGTAATCTGTGTGATAGTAATAATAATTTGCCTTATCTTTGGGGGTGTTATCGTGTGGGTCACGGGATTTGAAGAAAAGATCCTTATTTCCCGCGTAGATATATGAAATAACGCGCTCCCAAAACAATGTGAAGTTTCCTGGGTCGCTTTCATTGCATACATATGTGGCACTGCTGTTCGTATCCGCGGCATAAAGTTTTCCGTTTACTGCGCCGATAAGAGTATACGCAGGGGATCCTTCCTGTTCTTCTCCGAATATTTTAATGTTTCCGGTTGTTAGATTTATCTGTTTAAAGTTGAAATAAGTCTTGTCGTTTTTTATAACTGTATTCGTGAAATACACATACTCATCACTCGAAGTATAGTAATTGGATGAACTTGCGTTTGAATCCAACAGTACATTGCTTATTGTTCCTGAATCAAAACGGTAAAGATGAGGGGTAATTTTTCCGTATTTATCATTTACAATTGCCGCATTATACAGCAGGATATTGTTGTTCGCTCGAAAGAACATACCTCGTTGGCAGTTGTCAATACGGCAGGATGCATTTTGACTGTGATGGTTACATAATGGATCAGTACAGTAATTGCTAACCTGATCCGTTATTATATCGTATTTGAATATACCGCTTTTGGTGCCGGCAAAATATATGTAATTTGAATTTGCCTGAATGTTTTTGGTGGTAGCAAGTACAGGAAGATACACATTCGTGTTTTTAGAAGTATAGGAGGTGTTTTCTATTAAAACGGAGGAATTATTTTTGCAGCTAATTAATATTGTGCAAACAATTACAATACTCATTACTATTGCAATTGCATTATGGTGAAAACGTTTGGGCGATTTTATATTCATTGATATCATATAGATATTTTCTCCACTAAACCTTACTATATGTTAATTATAACATGATGCAATTAAAAAAACAAGTACAAAATACAAGGTTCAGAAAATTTTTTTGAAAAAATAAAAAAAGCCACTCAAACCTCGAAAGGAATGAGTGGCTTAAAGAAAAAGCACCGCTTCGTTCAAAAAAACGAAACGGTGCTATGCTGACTATTCTATTGAAATTCGGTGGTCTGACTCGGACATTATATATAGAGGACACGAAACTTCTTTTTCTTTGACTTTTTTATTTTCATAATAACTTCGTCAATCCCATCAGTATACTTACCGCTTTGGATCAATTTGTTTCTCTTGCTCACCAAAGAAGAAAGTGCGTTGAAATATTCTTTGTCATTCAGATTTATGTAGTATTTATCTCTCATAATCGTTTCCTCCTGATGCTTTAATTATATATGGGAAAAGGCAATCTGTGAAATGTGCGTTGCGTGAAGCCCTAACACAAGATAACAAGGGGATTAAAAGGCACGGGGTAAAACAAGGTCGGACTAAAATAAGCACACATTTCAATTAGCAAGATTTTTAGCACGATTTCTCAACCGATTAGCAGGACGGCGATTTTCATTAGCAAAAACGGGGTTTTCTTGCTAATTTGATTAGCAAGAATTTTTCAGGAATAGAGTGTCCGCAACCGAAGCGAAGCAGAACGCCCACAGTAGATAATCTGCGTCAAGTTGTAACAGGGATAGATAAAAAAATAAAGCCGAAAACCCTTGAAAAGGCAGGCTCACATAAAGACGCTTTCAAAAAAGCGACCGATTGAGAGCAGCGCAACGCCACAGAGATTTATAACTCTGTGGCGTTGCGCTTTTTTATAGTTAACAAGAAAATGATTAGAAAACATTTTGAATATTGATTAAAGTTGCAGGCGTAATCATTACTGCAAAGTGATTTTATTCTACGTTCCTCAGCCGCATATTGATAACAACTTCTCTGGCATTCTCTCGGGTACAGCGTTTCAGAGTACCATCCATCTCCAAAGCGGATAGATTACTACAAACAGCGCCGAGTATTCAATGTTACTCTTCCGTCACCGGCGGGATAAAGTTTTCTATTGCACTGCGCAGCTTGGTGTGGCGGATAACAAAGTGGATCGCCGGGGAGTTTCCTTTGGACACCATGGCCCACTGCCCCTCATGAATGAGTATCTGCAGATTGCGGAAGGCGTGGGATATGCCTTCGTTCAGCACATAGTTGGGATTGCGTTCGGCAAAAGCTTCGGTTTCTTTCAGATGCTCTTCGTATTCGGCTTTACTGTAAAGAATATCCCGCTCGCAGAAAACGCCGGCAAGCTCAAGCACCGGGGGATGAGAAACGAACTCTTCCGGAGTGAATATCGGTACGGAATCCTCTATGATTTCCGTTTCGAGAATGGTCATAATCCGCTTCTTTTGAGCAGCGACATTCTTTTTGATTTTTTCTGCTTGTTCGGCATCTGTTCCGTGCCTTGATAGAATGCGGTTCAAAAGTTTTTCGCTCATGGTATACAGCGGCAGCGTGGACAGTATACTGCGCCGTTTACCGGATCGCCTTGTATCGTCAGACAGAAAAGCGTTCAGATCGTTTTCCCGTTCGCTACGATAGATATCCATCAGCGGATAAGCGTTTCGGAGCATCTCCTCGGCTCTCTTTCGGTAGTATTCGACCTCTTTCTTCACCTTTGTGAGATAATATCTGCCGTCGGCTTGGTATCCTGCAATAGCCTCGCCCGAAAGCGCTGCGGTCCCCGACACCTTCAGAAAATGCAGAAAAACATTGTTCTGAATATTCTTAAAATAATACGGAGATATCTGCCCCGTCATATACATCGGTATCCAGCTCTCAAGCCCCAGCATCATTTCGTCAAAGGAGCGGTCAAGGTTATGTATTTGGTTCAGATGCAATCCTTTTTTCAGCATCATAGCCATGCCGAACATCCACTTTTTCGGGAAATCCGGATCCTTCGCCATTTCCTTCAGCGGCATATCGCTGTACATAGTTACGGGAGCCGTGGATTTTGAAAGCACCGTCGCTTTTAAAAAATCAAGCTCGCTTTCCATCATTTCTTTGATGCCGAAATAGGTTTTTGAGGACGGCAGCTGAAACGGCACGGACGGCACTTTAAGCTCTTCGAATTTGATGACCTTGATATATTCGTTCAGGTCAAACTCATCCAGCTTACTCAAAAAATTTGAAACGCTGTCACGGTCCTCCTGCTCCGTGCGTTCAAGAAGCCAGCCTTTGATCTTTGAATAGCGTACCGACAGGTCATAGATTTTTTCCGGCTCACAGCCTATCAGACCCGCCACTGCGTAGATTCCCTGAGCCGTACCCATTTCACGGGAGACAAAAGAAGCCACGGCGGAGGCAAACTGTTCGGCGTCACCCGGTCTCCTTGAACCGGTGCGGATACGAAAGATAGCGGAGGTGTCATAGTTCGTGTATTGACTGAGTCTCGCCAGATTGATATTGAGCTCCGAAATCAGCGTGTTGAAATTTTGCCGCAGAGTTTCCTTGTCGGTCGCGTTAAAATCCTCACAGGCAATAAAGGCTTCTTTAACGGAGTCGGGCGAAATATCCGGCACTTTTTTCTGCTCGGCAATCTTCGCAATAGCGCCGCACAGCTTTTCAAAAGAATCTGTGCTTATCTCCGGTACACGCTCGCCGTTTTTGTATCGGCTGAACGATGCGGTGGAAATGCCGGACAGAGCGCAAAGATCCTTTGCCGAGCAGGACAGCCTTTCCATGTACTCATTCAATTTCTCTCTGAACTTCATAACAATTACCTCGTTATCGTTTGTTTAACACTATTATACAAGGTTTTCTCATAAAAGAAAAGGGGGTAAACGGGCTGAATTTCAGAAAAGTCAATGGACACTTTTGAAACACCCCTTAATTTTTGTTGATTCTTTTGCTATAATTACTATGCATAAGTATATAAGCTAATATACTCAGACTTGAAGAAGGAGAGGAACGCATATGAAACACAAAAACCATAAAAAGTATCGGGCGCGGCTGCTGACCGCAGTCTTTGCGGCGGTTATGCTTCTGTCGCTCCTGCCGATAACCGTGTCGGCAAGAGAAAACGGGCATACCGTGCTTGATGAGGATTATTACGGTCTTACCGACGGCAACGCCGCTATGGTGCCGGGGCTAAACTATCGCTGCTCGGGACACGGCGACAAGATGATCGAATACTATGTGGAGGTTGAGGACGACGGAAGATACACCGTCCCAGGTATTGTTGAAAAGGTCGGCAATAAGCTGCGATATGTGTCTACATACTATTGCCCTACCTGTTATTCCACATGGAAAGACGGCGCCAAATGGGACGGCGAGGGCGAAGTATATAACGACGGCTCGTCTATGGGGAGCACCCTTGAAGACTATATGGAGTTTGTTTCCAACAATACAGTTGCCGGTATGGCGTATTACGGTTACTACTACCCACCGAAGGACGATTCGGATAATGCACCGCAAAGAAATTATACTGTAGGCACTTCAACAATTACAGAGCAGCCGGATCTGTTTCAGGTTGACGAAAACGGCTGCCTTGTCGGAACTTCCGGAAAGGCGCTGACGACCGTTTCCGGTAATAAGCCTGATGAACGCGATCCCCTTGCTCATTGGGATATGCGGGGCGCTTTTGCGTTTTATCAATTTTTCTATACCGGAATATCTGAAATGATCAACAAGCCTGCAAGCGCAGATGACCCTGCATGGGATACCGTCAAAGACATGACCCGTATCTACTACATGAAACGGCAGCAGGAGGGTCAGCTGGCAGGTCCGCGTATCAATTATTCGTCACATTGGTACAGCTACGACTATTCCATGCTCGGCGAATGGGTCGTGACCGATCTCATGGCAGAGTACAAGACCGGCGAGATCTGCGGCTATGTTTCATATGTGGGGCAAAAAACCGAGATCGCCGTTCCGGAAACGGTCACCATTCCGCTGTACGGCGAGGTAAAGGTCATTGGCGTGGATATTGAGGATCACAACCTTAAAAAGGTGTATATCAACGACAATGTCACCTGCATAAGGCGTTTAAGCTCAGTGAACCTTGAAGAAATTTCGGGCTGCAAAAATCTTGAATATATTGAAAAGTATGCGTTCCAGAACGATGTATCGCTGAAAGCGCTCCCCGAAATGCCAAAGCTTGACTGGATAGCCATGGGCGCATTTGAGGGCTGTGTGTCGCTGCGCGATATCAAGCTGCCCGACAACATGACGTTTATCGATTTTACGGCGTTCGGCTGGTATGACACGATACTCGGCAATTATGATATCGGCATGACCGATCAGAGCTGGGAGGATTTTCAGTATCTAAGCGACCTTTCCGACAACGATAAAATACTGGGTCTTACCCTTTATGCAAAAAAAGGCAGCACAACATATAATCTGCTTGATACGCTGATAAATAAGAATGATGCGCTGACTCCTGCGCTTGACGATAGCGGCAAGCCGTATTTCAAATCCTACGGCGACGCGGTCGCCATGATGAGCGGCGAGGTGAAAGAATTTACCTCGCATTGGAGTCTTAAAAGCAGCGGCGACTATAAGGGCGGATTTGCTTCGGCGGATAAGGATGTGGACGATTCTACCGGCGGCAGACTCGGCGAATACGGCGAGGGCGAGCCGTCGTGGAGCCCGAAGAAGGTTCTTGAGCAGGGTGCGCTTACCGCAAGTCTTCTGATGTTCTTTGGTATCACAATCGGCGTTGCGCATTACACCGGCAAAATACCCGATAAGAAAAAGCCCGTTCCGGAAATTCCGAAAACCTATTGGGGAATGACCGCCGAGCAGTGGTCTAAGATGGGCAATGACAGTATCGACCTGCTTTCCAACTCATTTGAGAAAATGGGAGGCGTCGGCAAGGTGATGAAGGGCGTAGTCGCCGCAGGCAAGGCATTCCAGAAGTATCTGGATGTATATAACGAGACCGGGAATGCCGATGAAGCGTGGAACAAAGCCTTTGTAAGCTCGCTGTCTGTGGGAACGGCGTTCGGCATGGCGACCGACAGTGTTCCCGCCGTCGGAATATGGGATGCCGTTTCCGGTCTGGCAATGGGCACCTCTACGGCGGCGGACGCCGTCAGCGCGGGCGGCACTGTCGAGCATTTGGCGGATCTGTTTACGGATTATATGTACTCCCGCAATAAAGAACTGCATCTGGATACAAGCTTTGACCCGAGTGTTGTATATACCCGTGAGGAGCTGGCGCAGCGGATCGCCGACGGCGCCTACGGCGAGAATATCAAGAACATTTCCGGTGCATTGGATTTGGTCAGCAGTTGGCAAAGCGTCAAAGATACGGCGACCGGCATTTTCGGCGAAGACGGCCTCGGATGGGGCATTTTCGGCAATATGAGTGACACGGCAAACGAGATGATCAAGGGCAGCAGTGTGGCTGAACAATATGTCGAATGGTTCAATTCGGCAGTGAAAGACTTCTACACGACCGGAACGAAGGGAGGAATGTAAGATGCAGGTAAGAAAACTGTCCTATTTGGCGATAGACCGTCTCGGCGAACTGCTCGGACTGACGGCGGACGCTCTTTCTCCGATTTATGATCTTCGATCTGCTATTTTGCAATTGAAGGAAGCCATGCCTCCCGAACTGAAAGAGGGATTGGATGCGCAGTTGCTTGCGGAGGGATCGCTCACAGAGCAAGCGGAAGGCCTGCAGCCGGCCGATTCGATGAAGCTCCTTCTTACGGCACTATATTGCCCGAAGAAATGCTATCGGGTACAAATGCAGGAAAAGGACGGCACGGGCGACACCTATCTTCTGCTTGTGGACGGTGCATGGCTCCGTATAGACGCTTGTCGAGGTCTATTGACGATTTCCGGACCGTTTGATCTTACGGCAGCGGAACTCTATTTGCGGGCGTGCGTGGAAACGGCGCTGAGGGAACCGGATATTCAGCTCAAAATCGAGCGAAGAGAAGAAGGCTGTGTTCACGGGGCTGTGATCGAAATGGACAGTAACGGATATTCCTTTGCCGGCACGGTTTTTACGCCTACCGACAGCTTCCCGCAGATGTTCATTCATGTGTTTGCGGCTACCGATGAAAACCGACAGTGGATCTCCGATATGCTCACAGGCAAGCGTGAATTCGTCCTCCCCGAAAGCGAACAGGAAGAAGCGCCCGCCGAAAAGCGTTCTTATAAAAAGGCGCTGAAAGGTTTCCTGATCGCGCTTGCCGTGAATGTGTGCGCCGCAGTGATTATTGCCGTGCTGAAAGCGGTACTGTGAGGTGAGGCGTATGAAACTGAAAAACATATTATCCAATGCATTTGACGCAATCATACAATCCTACGAGGGCAAGAAGTTCTGGCCGAGCCTGATACTGCGGCTTGTAATGGCTCTTGCCTCGGCGGTCATTACAGCGGTGTTTGCAAACACGCTGTTTTCAAAAAACAATATTGTCAATCAGATTTTTGCCGCCTTGTTCTTCTATTTTCTGATGGTGTCGGTCAGCAAGTTGATCACCGAAATAAAGCGCGGCGGCTTTGGAAAGCGGCTGAAAACGACCGTTTGCAATATGGTACGCCTGAAACCTCCGGCATTGTGGTTCTTTATTGCCGCAGTTGTCATAGCGTTGTTTCTGCCGTATGCCTTTGTGCTGTCGCTGGCATTGCTGCTGTTCTGCTCGGCGGTATCGGAGAATAACTCCCTGCTGCTCGGCATCAAGAACGCCGTAACAAAGGGCAAAAATCCCGAACGCAGCGGCAAAGGGCTTGCCGCCTTTACAAGCGGACTGATCGCCTGCGGGCTGATCATCTGCATACTTACAAACCTCGGTGTGCCGACGCTTTACGGCGTGATAGACGGCAGCAACCCGAAGCCCGGTACAACGCAGACCGAACCGGCGGGAAAAGACGACGGTTCACAAGCTCCTTCGGATACGGATCAAACATCCGGCATCCCAATAAAGCCGAGCGGCGATGATACAAAGGAAAAAGACGATGCAGACATCACGGAAGCGGCAAAGCAGCTTACGGATAAGCTGATCGAGTATGCCGGCAAGGACAAAAAAGAGTTCAAAAAGCTGTTCCGCAACACGGACGACTCGGTTATCGATCAGTATTACAACACCTCCTACGATAAATTCCGTGAGTACGGCAAGAGTCTGATCGCCGTTGCGGCGAAGGATAAGGATTCCGTATGGTTCACGGCACTGTATTATCAGATACCCGAAAACTATCCGGCGGAAAAGGAAAAGTCGGTCTATCTGTCAACGATCATGACGCGTGCAGATGACGGCTGGAAATTGGAATGGAACGACGATGTCCGCTCCAAGCTGCAGGCAAAATATGATGAAGTCGGTTTTACCTTCGATGGTCTTTCCGCTAAGGAAGACGGCCGTGCGTGGGCGAAATTCTTTATTCCGTTTGATCTGAACAACACGGAGATATTCTATGAGGACGCCGTAATGTGCAAGGTTACGGAAATGTATATAGATACAAACGATAATCTGCAGCTTACGGTATATGCGTCGAACGGTACGGATAAGGCTGTAAAGCTGACCGGAGTGGATATTACGGTAGCAGACGGCGATCAAAAGCTGTTTGAAAAGCACTTTGATATCAATTTCGATATAGCGGTTGAAAAGGATAGTAAGACCCTGTATACCCTGACGCTGTATTCGCCGCAGGATATCAACTTTACGACATGGAACAGACCGAAGATTACCGACTTTAGTTTCAGCTACGAAAACCAATAAGGAGGAACAGCCGATGCGGCACGAACACTTATATTCAAAGGAAAAGCATAACAAGCATTTTCTGCACCGGATATTGGCGGTCTTTCTGCTCGTGAGTATGGTGCTGTACGGCTGTGCGAAAAAGCCGTCGGGAACGGACGACTCTGATCCGGACAACTCGATGAATGCTTCCACACAGGCGGATCCGATCAATCTTGAGCAGCTGCTCTTAAAGGAGCGCGGCATACCGTATGACCAATCGGACTACAAGACATTTGTCGGCGGCGAAGGGCTTCTCAACTTCGATACCGTTTTCACCGACACGGATCCGGCTGTCGCAAAGGGTGAGCTTACAAGCGTTTTCCTTTCGTCTGGTAAATTATATAAATTCAGCACGGATTCCGCGCTGCCGAACGGAAAGAACTGCATGGAGATATACAGCCTGCCGGATACGGCAAAGCCGATATATCTGCATTCCCGTGATTTTAACGGTGCCGATCTGGATGTGATTTTTTCAGGCGGCAGACGATTTTCTCTTGAAGCGCCGTCGAATAACGGCCCGTATGCCGCAAAGGAATCGCAGTTCGGGATGATATACTTCGAGCATACCTATCAGTATTCCGCAGACGGAAAGACACTTTCCGAGATACCCGATTTCAGGAGCAGAATAACGCGGTTTGACAGCGGCAGCAGCGTTGTGATCGCCGACGGCAAGCTTTATATCTATGCTACAAAGCAGGACAAGGATGTAACAGCGGGAATTACCTCTTATTTTGACGACAAAAACCGAGGCGTTATCATATGGGAGGCGAACTGCTCGGCAATGTCGGACGGCGAAAAAATAATCACCCTGTTTAACGGCAATATCTTAGTGACCGACAAAGCCTTTTATAAGCTGGTTTACGATGCAATTCCCGATAACAGTGCAGACTATACCGATAAGATCACCAACAGCGACGGTACTGCGGCGGAGCATCTTCCTAAATTCGGAGGCGGCAACAGATACCGGCTCAAGAAAATTGAGAAGCTGACAGCATATTACGACGAGATCGCAACAATAACCCATTCGGCGGCGATAACATATGATAATAAAATCCTGCCGCTTACCGAAATCATTCCGGCGGAGAACGAATACAGCAACTACAGCGCCAACGATATTGAAATACCGCCGGATATAACCGAACTGATGCACTGAACGGAGGAAAAACCATGAAAAAGTTTATTAAGGCAAGCATTCTTTTTGCCGTTATTCTTGCCGCTGTAATATCCCTTGCCGCCTGCGGCAATAAAACCACCGTCAACGATGACGGCACAAAGACCAAAACCGAGGGCGGAGTCAAAATCACCGAAACGGCGGCAAAGGCCGTGCAGACCGAAAAGTATGAAACCACCGATTTCAGTATTACCATTCCCAAGGGCTGGACGGTGACGACCGGCGGAACGAATATCTACCACAGCATTCGGATAAGCGACCCGAACGAGCCGCTTAATCAGATGTTTGTATTGCTCAAGGCCGATATTCTGCTGCACAGCCAGGCGGGTAAGGAAGCATGGCAGCAGAACTATAACGCGGGCAATACACAGGCGGCAATTTTCACCAAGGCGGCCGTACTTGAAAACCCGTCCACCGAAGGCTTTTTCAAAATATTTTCGCAGTATACGGCATTTGCGACGGAGGCAGAGCCTGCTTATTCGGGATATACCTTCCCCCGGTTTGATAACTTTACGGTAACCGAACGCTATCCCTCCACCAGCCCGATGAAATCCTCCGCCCTCGGCGACGAGCAGCTTCGAGCCACCTTTACGGATAACGGCAAGGAGGGCGAGGGTCTGTTTGCCGCCTCTGTCGTCGACTTCGGCAGTTATATGATTTCCGGCGGCAATGTGGTAGGCTATCAGCTGCAGGCGGCGGACGGAGGCTATTATATGGCGTACAATGTCGTTGCCGTTACCGCAGCGAAGGATACCTTTATCGAGTGGGAAAGCGTGCTGACCGACTGCTTCAAAACCCTCCAGTATTCCGACAGCTTTGTCAGCGCCACCAATCAGGCGAGCAACGAAAAGGTTGCCCTTGCCAAACAGATCAGTCAGAACTTCAATGTGACCATGGACGGCTTCATGTCCTCCTGGGAGAGCCGCAATAAAAGTCAGGATATTATGAGCCAGAAGCAGAGCGATGCAATCCTTGGTTATGAGCGCGTATACGATACCGAAACAAATGAGATCTATAAAGCGACAAACGGCTTTACCGATGTGTATGACGGCAAGCGCTATAAGCCCGTGACCGACGACAATATGTATGCCGAACCTATCAGCGGCTATATTGAAAAGCAATAAAGAAGGAGAAAAACATGATGAACACAAAAAGAATTACGGCGCTTGTGCTGGCTTTAATCATGACCCTGCTCCTTGCCGCTTGCGGCAGCAAGACCGGTGTGGACAGCGACAGCACAAAGCCGGGACAAACAGCGTCCGATACGAAAACAGATAAGCCGGAAAAAGGCGTTAAGATCACACCGACGGCCGCCAAGTCCGTGGAGACGGAGAAATACGAGACCGCTGATTTCAGCATCACCATCCCCAAGGGCTGGCAGGTCAAAACAGGCGGAGCGAACATGAGCTTTTTTGTCGCCGCATACGACCCCGATGAACCGCGCAACAGCATACTTTATCGGCTGAAGCTGGAGCCGCTGCTGCACACGCAGGAGGGCAAGGCGGACTGGCAAAAAACATATAACAGGGGCAATACCCTCGTCAAAGATTTTGCCGATGCTCCGGTGCTGGAGAATCCGACCACCGAGGGTCTGTTCAAGGTCCTTCTTCCGGATTTCACTGTTACCGACCGTTGCCCCGCCTCCTCTGCCTACGGCGCCCTTGCTCTGGGCGATGAGATCCTCCGCGCCACATACACCGATTCCGGCGGCCCTGCTGAGGGCTTGTTCACTGCCAGCATTGTGGATTTCGGCAGCATTCAGGGTTGGGACTTTGAAAATAATTTTAAGGAAATAGACATTGGCTACTACATGGCGTACAATATAGCAATAGTCACGGCAGCCAAGGATTCCTTTTTGGATTGGAGCGAGCTGCTCCTCAAATGTATCAATACCCTGCAATTTTCCGACAGTTTTGTCGCCGCTACCATTAAGGCAAGCGACGATCAGGTAAAGCAGTCCCAGCAGATCAGCCAAAATTTCAACGAAACTATGGACGGTATCATGTCCTCCTGGGAGAACCGCAACAAAAACTATGACATTATGAGCCAGAAGCAGAGCGACGCCACCCTCGGCTACGAGCGTGTGTATGATACCGAAACAAATGAGATCTACAAAGCGACAAACGGCTTTACCGATGTGTACGACGGCAAGCGCTATAAGCCCGTGACCGACGACAATATGTATGCCGAGCCTATCAGCGGCTATATTGAAAAGCAATAACATTATAACAAAAGCGGTTTACCATAGAACCGTGATGAAAAGGAGGCGCCGAACGATGAATGTGCAGCTTTCCGCTTTGCCGGACAGTAAAACAACAAGAATAATGCTGCCGTACAATCGGCAATATGTGATCGTCGCCGTCTATGAAGTGCTGGATAAAAACGGTGCCGAATATGAAAAAACAGACGCATCCACTATTTTAACGAAAATGTCGGTTTACGGTAATTTGAGCAGCTTTTCTATATCCGTAGATGAACAGGAAACAGGAACGGAACTGACTGTAACAATGATACATCACTGCGATGGTCTGTCCGACGCCGGTATCCGAAGGGCAACGACTGCCATAGCCGACAGCGTATCTCAGCATCTGGAAAACGAGCTTGAGATAAACAAGGTATTCATCCAAAAACAACCTGTTTGAAATTTCAGAACGGAGGCAATCAAAATGAATGAGTCAAGAGTATTTATGTTGAACGGAACAGAGGTGTCACAGATCGTTACCCGGTTGGAAAACTTCTTCCGTACCGAAAAAGGCATGGAGGTTCAGAGTTCACAGACAACGGATGGCTATGTCATGCAGGCAAGCCAGCCGAAGGACGGCTGGAAAACATTTACTGGAATGCGGCTGGCTCTTACCGTGCAGATGGCGGTGATGGGTGACAAGCTGAATGTCAGCATCGGCGAAGGTCAGTGGTCGGATAAAATAGGAGCAGGCGCCATCGGTCTGTTTGTGGCATGGCCGCTGGCGATTACCGCCGGCATGGGTGCTCTCAAGCAGAAAAAGCTCCCCGGCGAGGTTTTTCAGGTGATAGAAAATGCCATTATGACCGGTGGAAAGCCCGTGGTCGTGACCGGTGCCGGTCAAACCGTGGCGGCAGGCATGATCGTATGCCCGAACTGCAAGGCGCAGCTATCCGCCGACGCAAAATTCTGCGATCACTGCGGAACCAAGCTCGGCAGAAAATGCCCGAGATGCGGCGCAGTCGTGAAGCCGGACAGCGCTTTCTGCTCCGAATGCGGAGAAAAACTGTAAGAAAGGAAGCTAATACTATGAAGAATAAAGCGATTAAGACAAAGCTGCTGACAGTCCTGCTGGCGCTTTGCATGGTGCTGTCGCTGGTGCCGATGACGGCGTTTGCGGCTACGGTCAAACTTCCGGCCGGGGTAAGCCGAGAATACTTATACAATCATACCTACCACACAAAAGTCGAGATAACTGCAAATGTTTCCGTCAAAGATGCGGGCGGCAGTGTTATTGAAACCGCGCAAGTGAACAAATCCGGAGATTTCGTTGAAGGCAACGTGAGCGATCCGGCGGTTCAGGCAGAAATTCAAGGACTTGTTTTAGGTTCCATTACTGTTCACCATCCTTTTTCTTGCGTTTGAAACCGATAAGCACAGTTGTTCCTACACCCAAAACAGACAAGCTGAGCAGTCCGAGCCACAAGCCCACCTTGCTCTCGTCACCCGTCTTAGGATTGTCGATAAGGATATTGTGCATCTCAACAATGGTTGTGGAATCGGTCATTACATTTGCCTTTTTATCAGAAGGTCGGGAGTAGGCGGAAGATACACCGTCTACGACTTCTGAAACGGTATATTCACCGATGCGGAGTCCTTCAATAAGAATTTCGCCGTTTTTGTCGGTAACAAAGGTCTTATCATAACCGTTCGCCCCGGTAACACGGAAGGAGAAGCCCTCAACTTTTCCGTCAGAAGAAGTCTTGATAATTTTGAGAGAACCTGTCATAGCGTTGTTGACAAAGCCTACACCTGCCTTGTTTTCAACCGAGTAGGTCATACCGTCTGCTTCAATGAATACTGCATAAACGCCTTCGTCAAGAAAAAATCCGTCGGGCGCTTGGGTTTCCTTTACGAGATAGTGACCGCAAAGCAGGTCTTTCATCTCGTAGATACCAATCTCGCTTTCGGTAAGTGTTCCGACAAGGGTATCTCCGTCATCAAGTTTCCCATCACCGTTATTATCCTTGTAAACTTCAAAGGTTGCTCCGGTCAGTTTATTTTCGGGATAATCTGCGTCCACTTTGGTAAGGGTGATGTTGCCACGAATGTGCCTGTTGACGATTTCAACCTCAACGACCTGACCGTTCTGCCCGACGGTTACGGGATAAACCGTATCGTTCAGCACAAAGCCCGTCGGCTGCTCAATCTCACGGATATACCAAGTGCCAAAGGGAATGTTTTCAAAAGAAAAACTACCGTCCTCTGCGGAAACGGTAGTCATCAAAGCATTTTCTTTTGTAAATTCGCCGTCGCTTGTACGGAAAATACCAATCAGCGCACCGCCGAGAGCGTTTCCGTTCTCATCGACCTTTTGGCCGGAAACAGAGCCGTAAATCAGGTCATTTTCGATTGTCTTGCCGTTGTTGGCGTCAATCTTAACGGTTGCCGCGTCCTGTCCTGCGTACTCATAGTTTACGGGATACTTGGTATCCGAGAGGATATAGTGTTCATCGGTAGCGAGTTTCTTCACATAGTAGTTGCCGATAGGAAGGTCGGTCTTGATTTTTGCCGTTCCGTCCTCATTCAGCGTGATAATCTCAATCAGTCCGTCTGCGGGAATGGAAGTACCGCTTGCGCTGACGATTTCTTCTGCGGCGAACAGCCCAAAGGAAAGGTTCTTCATTTCGCCGTTTGTGCCGATATTAAAGAGTTCGTTCTTTTCAAGAACCTTTACAAGCCCGATTTCAACCCTCTGTCTTTCATTGAAGAAAGACGCTGCCGTTTCGGTTACAGAAATATTCTGTCCCGCATAGACAAGTTTGGCAATGTGGATTTCACCGTTCAGCACCATTCCATACGGCGCTGTGATTTCTCGCACCTCGTATTTGCCGAGATAGAGTTCACGGCTCTTGGCAAAACCGTCCCCGTCTGTAATAACGGTATCTACCACCGTGCCTTTGGCATAACGGAGTGTTCCGTCAGGTGTATAAACATCTTCTGCGGCACGGATTTCATATACCGCACCTTCAAGTCCTGCCGTTTCATAAACAGGCTGATAGATTACCTCCGTATCCTCAGAGCCGCTGACATTTACGCCGCTGAACACTTCGCCCGTCTTTTCAACGGTGATTGTTCCTTTCTGAGCCGTATTCGGTTTATTTACTTTAATCACCGTAACCCCGCTTTCTTCGGTAGAATTATCCTCGGTTACATCAAAATACACGGGAGTGTCGTCAAGCACATACCCATAAGGAGCCTGCACCTCGACAATAGAATAGCCCTTGCCGTAATCCAATTTTTCAGGTGTGACGAAGCAACCGTTAGCGTCCGTATAAAAGGTATCAATTACGGTAGGCGTCGGGTAGGTGTAGGTCATTGTGATATGTCTTGCATTACTTCAAGCATTTTGTCCGGTAGTGCTACGGGCAGACTGTCCGTATCTCGCCAACCAAGACAAGTTGTTAGGTCACCCTGCGGATCTGCATCTACAAGGAGTACCTTTTTACCTTGCATAGCCAAACCTACACCCAAGTTTACTGTGGTAGTTGTTTTACCAACACCACCTTTTTGATTGCATATAGCAATCGTGTTACAGTTGGGCATTGTCTTTGCTCCTTTCATTTAGAATTAGCACGCTTTGAAAAGGTGCTATGTAAAGACCGAAGAAGTGCTTATCTTCAGTCTGATGTTTCTGTGCAAAATTTGTCCTCGACGCCCCTTGCAAGGGAAGTACATAGGTAACGGTGTGCTTCACCGTTTCATAGGGATTTCACCTCAGCCGGGTTCGCCGCCTGCTCCGTAGAGAAGTATCATTATCATTCTGACTGTCATCGCCGTATCAGGGGCAACCTGATAGTTATAACGGGGGTTCTCGCTCTGTCCTATATAGGAAGTCTTGGCGTACCCATTATGGTGGCTAATCATCAGAAATAAAGTCCTAAGTACCTGTATATTCAATTTTCAAGGAACAGCGAAAGGGCTGCTCCTAATCGGAGTTGAAATAACCCTTTCACTAATTCCCACTGAGAGAAGCCTTTTAGCAACCATTTCAGAAAAATTTTTTTGAAAAAATAAAAAAAGCCACCCAAACCTCGAAAGGAATGAGTGGCTTAAAGGGAAAACACCGCTTCGTTCAAAAAAACGAAACGGTGCTATGCTGACTATTCTATTGAAATTCGGTGGTCTGACTCGGACATTATATATAGAGGACACGAAACTTCTTTTTCTTTGACTTTTTTATTTTCATAATAACTTCGTCAATCCCATCAGTATACTTACCGCTTTGGATCAATTTGTTTCTCTTGCTCACCAAAGAAGAAAGTGCGTTGAAATATTCTTTGTCATTCAGATTTATGTAGTATTTATCTCTCATAATCGTTTCCTCCTGATGCTTTAATTATATATGGGAAAAGGCAATCTGTGAAATGTGCGTTGCGTGAAGCCCTAACACAAGATAACAAGGGGATTAAAAGGCACGGGGTAAAACAAGGTCGGACTAAAATAAGCACACATTTCAATTAGCAAGATTTTTAGCACGATTTCTCAACCGATTAGCAGGACGGCGATTTTCATTAGCAAAAACGGGGTTTTCTTGCTAATTTGATTAGCAAGAATTTTTCAGGAATAGAGTGTCCGCAACCGAAGCGAAGCAGAACGCCCACAGTAGATAATCTGCGTCAAGTTGTAACAGGTATAGATGAAAAATAAAGCCGAAAACCCTTGAAAAACAACCGTTTCCGTTCATAAGGATGTATTTTCTTATGAGAGATTGGCTGCAACCTCTGTTATGGAGGCTGCGGCCTTTTCTCTTTCTGTGGTAGATCACGGCCTTGATGATTCTGCGATAGCAAGCATCTCCTTTATGGTTGCAAGGTCTACAAGTCCGACACCGGTAAAGTAGATGTCAATGCCCACCCGCTTATGTCCGTTCAACATTTCACTGTTGTGAACCTCGATCCGCTTGATGATCTTATTGACCACCTCCGGCGTGAGTGTTTCCATACCGGAGTACTCCCTGAGTCCTGCCAGCAAAAGTCGAATATCCACGCTCTCCCGTTCGAGTTCGGCCAGTTCTTTTTCCTTCGTGCTGACGGATTGCAGTAGCTCTGCCTGCTCTTTTTCGTATTTTGCTGCCATACGGGAATAACGCTCGTCAGACAGCTTGCCCGCAAAATTATCCTCATAGAGTTTGGCAACCAGCCGGTCGATTTCATCGATACGGTGCTTTTCATTAGCAATATCCGATTTAACAGATCGGATATTCTGATCCTTCCCCGCAGATTGTTGCTTTCCAATCATTTGCAGAAAGAATGATTCGTGACAGGTGACGAAATCTGCAAGATCGCTGACCGCCACTGAGACGATTTGTTCCAGCGCGACATTCCGGATATAGTGAATTGTGCATTCTCCTCGACCGGACTTGTAATTGGCACAGCGAAAAAATTCCTGATTTGCTTTCAAACTCTTAGCCGCACAAAAGTGGAGCTTTGAACCGCAGTCTGCACAAAAAACCAATCCGGAAAACAGGCTTGTTTTCCCTGTCGCAGTCGGGCGGCGCCTATTTTTGCGTAGCTCCTGCACTCTGAGCCAAGTATTTTCGTCAATGATCGCTTCCTGTGCGTTCGGCACGATGCTCCATTCCTCCTCCGGCTTGCGTATCAGCTTGTGCACCTTATAGCTGACGGTGGTCGTTTTCAGATTAACCATACAGCCGGTGTATTTCCGATTGCTCAAGATGGCGTCAATGGTGCTGTCCTTCCATAAATACGGATCGCTCGGCATAGGACGATTGGCGGAAGAAGAACCGACCGAATAGTAATATGCGGTAGGGGTAAGAACCTTCTCCTTTTGCAGAAGCCTCGCAATCTGCTCTGGGCCTTTTCCTTCAAGACAAAGGTGGTAAATCCTTCGTACTACCTCGGCGGCAGCCTCATCAACAAGCCACTTTTCTTTATCCAGTTCGTCACGCTTGTAGCCGTATGGTACCCGGAAGTTGCTTCTTTTCCCGTTGGCCGCCTTCATTGCCCACACAGCCCGCACTTTTTTGCTGGTCTGCGCTGCATACCACTCGTTAAAAATGTTGTGGAAGGGCATCATCTCCGTGCCCTCGCCGGTTTCGGTATCCACACGCTCTTGAATGGCGACGAATTTCACACCTAAAGTCGGGTAGATAATCTCCAAATACCGGCTGGTTTCCACATGCTCACGCCCGAAACGGGACAGGTCTTCTTGTGTCAAGTAGGGACTAAAAAAATTTTGAGAATTTACAAGCCGTTCATAGGTGGACAACCACCCGTGAACGGCTTGCGT